>Ga0065711_1027848_pt1 | contig 45564 bp, 24 predicted proteins | sample Hoacrofraction12_FD_59098 | JGI IMG/M metagenome (GOLD analysis project Ga0065711, IMG submission 59098) | Hoatzin crop microbial communities from Cojedes, Venezuela - Epithelial fraction 12 v2 (version 2) | ecosystem: Host-associated > Birds > Digestive system > Esophagus > Crop | place... | reverse complement strand
GGCTGCACAGGAACTTGTCCAGGCGGGTCTTGAATATCTCCAGAGAAGGAGACTCCACCACCTCCCTGGGCAGCCTGTTCCAGTGCTCCGTCACCCTCAGAGGGAAGAAGGTCTTCCTCGTGTTCAGGTGGAGCTGCCTCTGCTTCAGTTTGTGCCCATTGCCCCTTGTCCTGTCACTGGGCACCACTGAAAAGAGTCTGGCTCCATCCTCCTGACACACACTCTTAAGATATTTATAAGCATTTCTAAGGTCCCCTCTCAGCCTTCTCTTCTTCAGGGTAAACAAGTCCAGCTCCCTCAGCTTTTCCTCGTAGGAGAGATACTTCAGTCCCCTCATCATCCTCGTAGCCCTCTGCTGGACTGTCTCCAGTAGCTCCTCATCTTTCTTGAACTGGGGAGCCCAGAACCAGACACAGTACTCCAGATGGAGCCTTACTAGGGCAGAGTAGAGGGGAAGGAGAACCTCCCTCGACCTACTGGCCACACTCCTCCTAATGCACCCCAGGATTCCATTGGCCTTGTTGGCAACCAGGGCACACTGCTGGCTCAAATGTCTGAAGGAACTGAATAATGCTGAGATGTCTGCAGTGATGCGTTCAAGGAGCAAGAATGAGTCAGCACTGGAGTAAGGATTGGCTGAACAGTTAACAGCTCCCAGTGAAAATGCCATGAAGCCCTGATTTCTTTCTCTCATTAATCGGAAAGCCAGTTTGACAGGAGAGCTTTCTCCATTTGGTTTGTTGCTTGATCACCCTGGGGGGAAAAAAAGATGTTGTTGTCAAAACCTCTGAGATTCTGCACAAAAATGACAGTGCCTCTACCAACTCTATCCCTTTCCTCAGCTATTTATTTTTCCTTAAGAGTACATTTTTAGTATCTAAATTTGTGTTGGACCTGCAATCTAAATCCATATATCTTGCAATCGCTGTCAAATGCTGCCATGGGAAGATTTGTTTGTGGTGAGGAAAACCATAATTTGCTTTATAGCTAAAGAAAATTTATAAAGGAGGTTTCTTTCCTTTTCTAAATCCATATCAGTAAATAGTTATATTTTTCTTTTAGCTTAGCAAATCTTATTCATATATTTGAACTTAAGGATAATCACTGCATCTGCACAGAAAGATTCGTACAGGACAGTGATTAAAGGATTTATAGAATCAGCATTTGAATTACAAATACTGAAAGATTTTTCTTCTAGAATAATTACTATTGCCAATAAAGAGAGAAGAAAGAAAGACTACATTTGTGACATTAATTGATAATAATGTTGAAATCCCCATGTAAAACAAAGAAATCCACATTCAGCAGAACATTTGCTTTAAATGACAGCAGCTTGAAGGGGTTTCCCTCTAGAACATGTAAATATGAAGATCTCTAGACTAATGTGAGCTGATCAAGGGAAAACAATGGAAATGAAATAAACCTTTCCCATACTGTTCCAAGCCTATTTTCTCCATGTAATAGCTGTCTAGTTCTTAGTAAAGCTAAAGGGATTTATTTGCATTTGAATTTGAGCAAGTACTGAACACCTCATTTCATCTTAATTGTATGAACTGAATTCGGCAGCTAAAATGGAATTCACAAGGTGTTAAGTAAACTGAAATGTACCTTAACTGATTGCAAAGAATCTGCCTGTTATGTCCTTTATACTGAAAGATCTGGTAGTATGTCTTGTCACATAGAAGGTTAGGAAAAATGTCCACATACATATGTGCAGTATTTATTTTTATAGAAGGTGTACAGTAGCAGCTTTATAACATACAGCAAACTTCCCCTTTCTGAAGGTAAGTCCAAAATGAGTTTGAGACTAGTACATTAGTCCGGCCCCTGTGCACACTGCTAGGCCATCTCTCTTGTTGCTGTTGTACATTCAGATTCGCAGCTCCCAGCAGCTATAAGAAAAGTCCCACTGGGACTGTGCAGACCCCAATCTGCAAGTCCCATTCAGTGTTCCAAATATAGTAACATATCACTGCGATCATCTGCATTTTATGTTGGGAACACATTCACCAAGGACATGACCTGGTTTTTGTTAGGAGTGTAAGGGGAGCAGCAAAACTGCTTTTCCTCTGCTGATACTCCTTCTGCTTCTGTAACTTCATCGCTAAGGTCATGAGAAGTTGGAAGGGATTGTAGATCTGAGTTACCTAAATAGCATGGTGCTTAAAATATATTTATTCGGAATGGCTAATTAAGGTGAATGACTACCAGTCCTAATTAGCACTGAAGTGGTGTTAATTTGATTAGACTTCTGGCCTAGATAGGCTTGCAAGGCATTAGGTTCCTCATGTAATTTCTCTAACGAGAAAGCATTTCATATGAGACGTTACCCATCAATGTCTTTCTTTGTATAAATATTAAGTAGACATTTGCCTTTTAATGTTGATGTAGTTTTTAGGGAGCCAGGAAACTGCGAAGATGTGACATCTGTATTGCCTTGGGATATGAGAAGAAAGTGAGAAAATAAACTGGTAATTCTTGCTCCAGTCTCATTATTTAAATACTATGTAATGCTTTCACAGTAGAAAGTCATACTTGAAATGTGCTCATTAAACCTGTCTTTCCTTTAACATACCATTATATACTTCTTGCTTGCTCTTTAACTCAAAACTCTCTTCAATTAATATTTCAATGCTTAAACATAGTTAACATGGCAATATAAGTTTTAGACTAGAAATCTTTACTAAAAGATGCCAAGTTTAGTTAATCCTATGAAATTCACAAGGATCCTGTGGGCTTTGGGTTAAAAAACCTGAAAGCAGACTATGTTTTTAGGACTTCTGGGAGTAAAATTCACAGAAGCCAGGACACCAGACCATGTCATGTTTCCCATGGCCTTTCTGCCGAAGCTAGGGGGAAACTTTCCTAGTGTCCTCCTCTAGCCACAGCTGTTCCCACTTCTAACCTACACCAACCAGCAGCAGCAAGGGGATCAAGCCCTTCTCCGTTCCCCACTTTTTAGAGCAATCCCATCTGCCTAGCCCAGCCTGGCATGCTCTTTCTCCTTCCCCCTTTCCACTTTCATACTCATGCCAGAACCTAGAGAAAGTTGAAGAAAGTTTGCCTCCAAGAGGCTGCTGAGAGGGGGAGAAAAAGAGAGACAGTCTCCATTTCATTATATACTAAAAGACACTTACTCACAATATATTGAGATGAGGTTGCTACACAGAAAGTAGTTAGATGCTGTACTAGAGAAGAGGAAGATAGCATGAGAAACACAGAGAAAGAGCAAGAATAATACCTGTGCCACAGCCCCTTCAGTGACCTCGCTCAGTCCTTCTCTTTCATCGTATCCTCCTCCTCCAGACAGACTTCATTCATTCTCCTACCTTGCTCCTCCAAAACGCACTCTGACACAGGCTTCCTCCACTCTCTTCCCTTGTAGCCATCATTTAATTCCATGTTGCTTCATCTATAGAAGAAAGAAAAAAAACCAACAAGAATTGATATCACTGATGTGGCAAAATGAAATTTTTCCTGCCATTATAAAATGTTTTATGCTGGATTGGCTAATTCCTGAAGTATAATTAGGCTTCTGAATATCTGCTGTAGAAATTCTCAGGGGGGGAACAAGACTCCGCAAACTGGAAAACCAAGTTCCACCACAGGCAAGGGGGACTTGTGATTCCAAATTGCTTATATGCATTTTGAAAAATGCAATTTACTTGCGTTTATTTTTAAAATCTGCTAGGTATGCTTATATCGTGGCTCTGCAGGACCATATACTTGTGATAAATAAAACTATGTGGCAATGAGAATTTGGTGGTGTTTAACAGCAGATGAAGTACTATTCTGCAGAAGTAAAGGATCAGAATCTGACTCATGGAGCAAATCCTCCTAGAAGCTATGCTAAGGCACATGGAGAACAGGCACGTGATTCGAGACAGCCAGCATGGCTTTGCCAAGAGCAAGTCCTGCCTGACCAACCTAGTGGATTTCTATGATGGTGTCACTAGATCAGAGGACAAGGGAAGAGCTATGGATGTAATTTGTCTGTACTTCTATAAAGCCTTCGACATAATTCCCCTCAACCTCCTTTTCTCTAAATTGGAGAAATATGGATTGATGGGTGGACTTTTCGGTGGCTGAGGAATTGGTTGGAAGGTCATAGCCAGAGGATGGTGGTCAATGGCTTGATGTCCAAATGGATGCCGGTGACAAGCGATGTCCCTCAGGGGTCCATACTGGGACCGGTGCTGTTTAAAATCTTCAATGACTTAGCGAGATTGCCTGCAAGCTCAGCAAGTTTGCAGATGACACCAAGCTGAGTGGTGCAGTTGACATACCAGAAGGACAGGATGCCATTCAGAGGGACCTGGACAAGCTTGAGAAGTGGGCCTCTGTGAACCTCATGAGGTGCAACAAGGCCAAGTGCAAAGTCCTGCACCTGGGTTGGGGCAACCCCAGCTATTGATACAGGCTGGGGGATGAGGGGATTGAAAGCAGCCCTGCCGAGAAGGGCTTGGGGGTGCTGGTGGATGAAAAGCTAGACATGAGTCACCAATGTGTGCTTGCAGCCCAGAACGCCAACTGTATGCTGGGCTGCATTAGGAGAAGAGTGGCCAGCAGGTCGAGGGAGGTGATTCCGCCCCTCTACTCCCCTCTGGTGAGACCTCACCTGGAGTCCTGCATCCAGCTCTGGAGCCCTCAGCACAAGAAAGACATGGAGCTGTTGGAGCAGGGCCAGAGGAGGGCCGCAAAGCTGATCCGAGGGCTGGAGAACCTCTCCTATGAGGAAAGGCTTGAGAGAGTTGGGACTGTTCAGTCTGGAGAAAAGAAGGCTGTGGGTAGACCTTAAGGCAGCCTTTCAGTACCTGAAGGGAGCCTATAGGAAAGATGGGGAAAATATTTTCAGCAGGGCTTGTTGCGATAGGACAAGTAGCAATGGCTTTAAATAAGGAAGGGTGGACTTAGACTAGATATAAGGAAGAAATTTTTTACCATAAGGGTGGTGAAACAATGGAACAGATTGCCTACAGAGGTAGTGGAGGCCCTGTCTCTGGAAACATTCAAGGCCAGGTTGGACAGGGCTCTGAGCAACCTGGTCTAGTTGAAGACATCCCTGCTCACTGCAGGGGGATTGGGCTATGTGACCTCTATAGGTCCCTTCCAATTCAAAGCATTCTATGATTCTATGATTTCTAAAATGTTATTTTTCATCTCATTCAAATATTTCCACTTTTGAACTAACTAAATAATTTTGGACACTTTTTCCAGGATTCAGTGAATTTCATAGCATAAGTTATTTTACTACCTTACTAGTAAAAATAGTTGTCCAGTAATTAAGAACCTTAACCACATGAAGTCAGAGCAATTAGAGTGTTTAATAAACTGTTCGACCAACATTTCATTAAAGTCTGTGCCCAGTACAGATGTCTCAGGGAAATAATGGATATATACACACAACTGGAGTTTTAGTATTGCCACTTTCTTAATGCAGGTTGGGAACTTTTTAAAAATTGATATAAATTAGGTGACTCTGAAATTCAGATGACTCCATGGCAAACAGACTGTGAGTCAAGGTGAGTTGAAAGATAATAGCATCGTGAGGAAGAGGAGGGTTGCTGGAGTTGTCATACATGACTATAACTGTGATTCATTCTGGCTGTCAATATCATATTGTTAAAGAAATAACTTTATTCCCCCTCTTTCAAAAAAGTGTTACAGAACATAGCTCAAGAGAATGGATTAATGGTTGCATCCTTGTGTTCAGTAATATTAAAGGCACTGAATGCTTCTTTCACCACTGAAGCTTTATATGTCATTAAATTTCTAAATAGATTTATATAAAAACTTCACCAGGATTTATAAAGCCAAGCTTTAAAAAATTATGGTCTTTAAAAAGATTGTACTTCTTCCAAAATTATAAAGTTGTCACCACAATAAATAAGGACGTTGATTATAAACTTGTAAAACTTCACATGCGTCAATGCCCCCAACCACATTACTACTCTCCTAAAGGACAGAAGAGCAAGGACTTTCATCTCTTTTGATGAAAACAACTTGGATGCTTAACCCCATTCGCCAAGTTTCTGTAGCCTCTGAAGTTTCAAATCCTTTTTAAAAAATGACATTTTGTGAAAATATTATGGGACTGATCTGCTAAAGACAGAGTGTAATCTTATGGACTAATAGAAAACAGAGATGACCTGATTTAAATAGCCACAGACTGTCCTGTTCTTAGTGAAATATAATATTCTAGAACATGTTTTCAAGGGTTTTCTCACAACTATTAAAAGCATTTCCAAGTGATGGACCTTCTCTCCTTGTCTATGGACAAAATGCAGTATCATCTTCCATGCTAGTTGATGATTATCAAATCTGTTGAAACAAATTAATCTAAATTAAAATCTTAGCAAATGTTTTGGAGCATAGAACTCTGCTAAATGTACAGACGTAAATCAGATACATATCAAATTGAACTGGATGTTATCTAAGGAAAAGCGAACAACAAAAGTTGCTTTGACAAGGTCCTACAAGTGAAATGAGGTCTAATTCTTATAGGATCAGACCAACTTCTACCCTAAAATATATCCATTCAACGTACTGATTCTAAATGGATACACCAGAAAACAGAATTCAGCACTTTCTAATGCAAAAGTAGGTACTAAGTAGTCAGTACCTATATCCCTTCTAGCTATATCCTTGCCTATCCCAGTATCTCAGGATGGAGGTAACTCTTCACCTAACGATACTTTTTACCTATTTCCATCACCCATCTTTCTCATATGAATTTTTTTGGTATCTTCTTATCATGAGAGACACTGGAACTGAAAATACAAGTTTAAAAATTGTGCTGATTTGCGAATATAATTGTTAGACTTTTTTGAAATTTGTAAGAGAAGCCAAGAGTCAATCTACCCAGGAGAACATAAAAAATACAACAAGGAGCAACAAAAACACCTCCATTGTTCTATGCATCTTTTCTGGGGACTTTTTTCATAAAGCTGAGAAAACACACCTTTGTTAGCACCTTGTATTTAGATACTATATGCAGACAGGCCAGAAAGACTGTGTGTAGATGAACTTGACACAGTACAAGTGTGTTACGCATAATGACGTCATTTGTTCTTGAGTCTGTTTTTCTACCAGATAATGTTCTGATGCACTTCAGAGAGGGAAAAGTACACTTCAAGAAGAAAAGGGGCACATCAGAAGATTTTACTTCTCCCCTTCCCAAAGTTCAAACCTCACCTCAACCTACTGTTTCAGTCTTTTCATGGTTCCTTTCTCTGTGACATTCCTGTCTTTACAATCACAGATTTCCACCTTCCATTGAAAGATCTGACCACCCAAAGCTTGAGTGCATTGCTCTCCTCTCCTGAGGTGGGAGGAAATGTGAGCCTGTGTTGCTGTCATTATGGAACAGTTATGTTTTCGTTTTGTGAATGCCACATCAAAAGCAACCTGCCTCTCCCCCTGAAGCCCATCAGAGCGAAGAAGTGTATTGGGTCCTTTTTGTGTCCACAGCGTTATCCTGACCCTTGAGAGCTTCCAGGGGTTCTGAAACCGCTGTGTCAGAGAAGCAGGGTTGAAAAACTCTGTCAAGACTACTTTGTAGTCTTTTAAATATCTTTCCTTCCCTCTCATTAAGGACTGATTTATGCTGTGATTTGAAACAAGGTGCAGAGGTGCCAAAGCTGTTGAAGATCTAAGCATTCAGTCGACACACAGCATTTCTATCTGCAGAGCTAGCTGCTGAGATGGTTCAAGTTTCTTTACATCCACAGGGCAGGCATGCCCTAATTATCTCAGTGATAAAGAGCAAGATGTTCAGACTTGATATACTAGTCCCTGTGGGACAGAGCGGCTAGTTGAAAGTAAGTCTGTTAAACCTGTGGTTACGCTCACTGCTGCTGCATGACCCTGATCTAGATGGGGTTTCTTAGGGGCTACAGGGGCTTAGGCACAGGTTGTTGCTCTTGTCCAGCCAAGATACACCACCAGTGCTGTTAAAAAGTACTCTAATATTTAGAGCGGAGAAGAGAGAGTAAAGGACAAAGTAATGACTTTGATTTTAGTTCCTCATCTTAAAGCCCTCAGGAAAAAGATATCCCTAACTGGGAGAAGAATTTATCATTACAATGACAGAGATAAAGACATCCCTAGACTAGAGATAGGCTGTGGTGCACAGCCTGCCACAGTAGCTATGCAAGGACTGTATCAAACTACACATCAGCTTTGTGTTAATATCACTCTACGTCAGCGGGTTTGGCTGCCCTAAGGGTCATGATTCCTCCTCATCCACCCAGTCCTTTCCCAATGCACTCCTCATACAGCTTTGCACCAGCTCAGCATTTACTATGACTTTTCCTCCTGGTCAGCAGATGGGTAGGGGCTGATCACGCTGCACGGGCAACATATTCAGCCCCTAAGGACAGCAGGCACCTCCTGCAGTTCTACATCCTACCTCTTCAGTGGATGGGCCTTGCAAGGATCTGCTTTAAGAGGCAACCAAATTATGTGGGGGTGAAAAATGTGATCTCAGAGGAAAGAAATAGATCAAGGGAGTACAAGTTCACTCTGGGATTTTGCAAGTTATCGGACTTGAGAGTTTATAAGGTACTGAAGTATTGGCATGGGCATTAGCAATTAGTAGCCGTGTTAGAAACAATTGATTAGCAGTTGCAGCATGCTGAACTGTGAGGAAGTCTGCAAAGAGAATAGGGCCATGAGGAGAGGAAATCACAGTCTCAGACAAAAGACGTTTTTCAGAAGGGGCAGGAAGCAACGCAGGGGCTCCTAGGTGTCCTTTCCACAGATAACATTTCTGTGAATGAAGTAGGCTTCTAGATGAAAAAGTTTTCAGGGAAGGATCCCCTGTGAAAGCAAACAAATAAATGCTTTCAGCACAAAAATCAGAGTCCAGCAACAACTAACCCAGCTTGTCATTTCCTTTATTACATCTTGGAAGCCATTTGGTCCCCTTATGGGACCAACGTTAGTGCACTGACAAAAATACGCTGTTTTCTTGCCAAATGGACACATATGAAAAAGCTGCTTTTTCATCATGATGAGACATTTAATTTGCCATGCTATCTAATAGATAAAATGAAAAAACAGAGGCTTTAAAATACACCACTGACATTCTAAGCTTCCAAGCTCCTCTCCTTCAGATAACACATTTCCTACATTAACGAGATGGAGGCACTCATGTGTGGTGCAATAAAGACAAAATCAAGTGCTCTTTTGCAGTGTTCTGTCAAATCCTCCAGGAAAATCTGTGGCTGCAACTTTTATGCTCTGATTCAGAATTGTATCAGAGGAAGATATAACAAAGCAGAATCCAACATGGGCAGACTCATCTGGAGGCTGAAGAAGTTTCTAAGCATTATAATACTACCAGGACACAATTAAGCAGAAGATAACACAATTAAGCAGAGGGTGAAAAGAGTAGGGGCCTACCGAAGTCTTTGAGGGTTTTTTTCACTAAGCCTGATGGAACGTAGATTTGACTTTAACTGCATATGTTAGATTTGTCCACAGCTTTACTGATGAGATTGTTCATCCTATTTTTCACCCCAGCATGAAGATTTTGTTGTTAGTTAGATGAAAACTTGTAATTAATCAGGAGTTTTACAATAGCATGCATGCCCTGTATTAAAAATATGAATCGGTCCACATGGGCTTCTAGCCTCTTGTTATGAAATCTCTTTGCATCTTCTCTTCCTCTTTATCTCTCAGAAATGAAAGACAAGAACCAAAACTCACAGTGCAGAATGCATTCCATGTGGGACTCAAGCAGGTCTTACTCTTTCAGTGCTATGCAAACAAAGATTTTACAGTGAAGGTGTCACTGCCCTCATGCTTATTTCAGCATGTCCAACCCATGAGTCTCCTAGATGCTTCTCACCTTCCATTTTAATAGCTCCTTAGAACAGATGTTCCTTTCTGCTCCTTGTATTCCTTTCTATTTCTCATAATTATATTTTCTCTGAAAAATAAAATAGTGTAGTAGAGTAGACTATGTGCTTGTTTCACAAACAAGTACTATGGGCAGGACGCATAAGGCTAGAGGTCTACAGGGTGGATGTGTCGACTGGAGTTAGTCAACATGGTCTCTTCTTGTAGTCAAAATGAAGAAATAGAAAAATCACTTTCAGGAGACAACCTGGCTTATTTTACTTTCGAGTGGCATGAATATTGCTCTAAAAATGTCTCAATACTGAGGGAGCCCAAGGTGATTGCCTCAGTCATAAGCGTAGGTGTTTACATCTGCTGTGATGAAATATGCGTAGTCTGTCTACAGCTCATTCTATGTTTGGACAACAGCTGGCAATCAGGTTCAGAACTCACCTCATGTCCAGCTGCAGAGATGAAAGCTTTGCAGATATGGACTGAGATACCTTCAGGAAATGCTGAGAGAGAAAATTTGAGCCTGCTCTGATACCTTTAGATAGCCTGAGCATGCACAAAGCATGTGGATGGGTCAGTCAAACTATAAGTAAAACACTATGATAATTGCAGATGAAGAAATTAGATCAGCAATTAGGTTGGTACCTTGGTCCAGCCAAAAAAAATTTGAGTTGTTGCCCCTGCTGTGAAATGGCTGTGAGAGCACGTCATGTCAACTTGCATATGCTGAAAAATAGTATCTAATATAATTAAGTTCCTCATCTTGCTTGCCACTCCTCATCATGACTGCAATCTGGGAAGGTCATAAACCATTTGCCCATTTGCCATTTGGATTAAGAATGGTAGAAAACTCAGCCTGATACAGGATAATTCTCTTTCCTTTTCTGTCCGTTGCAAAGACTCTCATAAAACTCAAATGGAAGTGGTGAGCAAACAAAATTACATACACAGAAAACATCTCCATTTTTTGGTCTCTTCTTCTGCAGTGTCTATAAGGAGGAAAAGTGTGCATTTACTCCACAGAAATGCAACTGCAATTCTGCAGAAGCATAAATTAAAGCTTTATACCATACATCTGCTTTTTACAACTGCACTACAAAGCTTCATGTTCAGTGGTATCCTTGAGAAAAACTGTATATCAAAAGGCAAAACATATATTTAATTAGTATGGAGATAAATCATAATTGAGAGGAAGGAAAGAATCAGGCATTTTAGACAAGGGAAACAGACACTTTTTCGAAGTGGATATTTGATGACCAAGTGTAAGTCAATGAGGAAGAGAGAGAGGAGTGCTCTTCCAAAAAAATGGAACCTCAGAGGAGAAATTCCTGACATGGTTGTAGGTGTGTGTTGAAGTATGCAAGAAAGCCAACAGAAATAGCAGCAGAGAGCTTCTCTAAAGGGGTATATACATGTTCCCTGTCAACTGCAGTTTAAAATGTAATTCAAGTTGCAATTTGGGAAGCAAACAGACAGCTCATTTCTTCTCACCATGGCCGTGGCAGAAGTCACCGATTCCAGGCCATCCTCAGATGTTCATCCTTAACCTTTTCCTGATGATTATCGCTTGCCTCTTCAGTTCCTCCTCAGCAGCAAGCAAGAGTGCCATTTCTGTCAACAGGACCCAAAGTATTTCAGCAAATCTGGTTTGTGTTGTCTCAGTCAGGCTACCAAGTGTGGTCACAAGTTGCTGAGCTGTTTGGTAAGTAGGTGAAGTAACGTTGCTTGTTTGGAACAGCTGGGAGTGGCCTGAGGCTGGTCACCTTTCCAGCCAGTGCAGATGCAGTGGGAAGGGGAACCTCTCTTGCCTGACAGCAGCCTGGAGTGAGCCAGGCAGACTGAAAAGCAGGGCCATGACTGCAGACACTGGGAAGACATGTAAAAATATTCAGTACTTACCTAAAAAAATTTGAATGATTTGTTGGGACACAGTTACTCCTGTAAAAAGCTATAGCTTTTTCATCTTTGCAGTTATTTTTGCCTCCCGTTGGCTTGGAATGCTCACAACCTGGTTGTCTTTCCATTAATGTTCTTCCAGTTAATGTTCTCTGAGGTACACTAAAGCATCTACCAATTACTCATATTACAACGGCACCACTGTTTATTTTAACTATGAGATTAAAATGTTTATTGAAACTGCTGACCTAGGCTAGTCACTAATGGGACATTTGGTTCGTTACCGTGTATTTTTGTTTCTGCTAAGTCATCAGTTAGAAGGACTCAGGTGGGAACCCTCCAAGCTCCTTACAGGATTCCAAGTAATAGGTGAGACAACACTGAAATGTGTGAAGAAAAGTTTCAAAGTTTCTGAAGATTTAAAGTTAAAAAAAAATATTAAAGAAAAAGCCTATTTTTATCATTTCATTGATACAAATAATGAATTTTTGCAAATAATTTTTTTAATAGACTGATATACTGGAGAAAGTGTGCAACTTCATAGGGAATAGGCCTTGATGAATCCAGTTATGGCTTAGAAACAAAGTATCTGTACCACAAGCAATTAATTGTGCTGAGATTTATTTAAATTGCAAATGCAGAAAGGAGACAATTTTAGTTCTGCCCTGTTCATCAGAAACTACACCCTATCCCAAACCTCTCAGCATCAGATCCAGTCACAAAACATGCAGAACAATGTCATCAGAGCAAACTTTAATTAGGGGATCATACCCAAAGGGCATGGCACTGTTCCTAATTCAGAAGTTTTTGTCCCTTCCAAATTAATATTTCAAATGGCATCACATGGAGTAAAGCCTTGGTACTTTCCATCAGTTTGAAAGTTCTTTAAATTTGGGACATGACAGAAGGACAAGACATAATACCTGTGTGAAATTATGAATTGTGAGGCTGTCTGTTTAAAACAGGTAGTTTTCTGCTTTATGAGATATATTAAATTCAACCATACACATCACAGATTTATCTATGTGGAAGAAAGAAAGGAAGAAAGGAAGGAAACAAACAATGTAGAAAGGAAGAAAGCAAGAGAGCAATACCATTAAAGATCAAAAAAAAAAAGCTTAGAAGTTCTTCTGCCAGATGGTGCTCCCTTTGTTCAGACTACCATGACAGAGGTCTGAACACCCAGCATAGCTAGGGTGAGGGTCAGATACTGCTAAGAAAATATTGGCAGCAGCTACTTCTGTGTTCAAAAGCATTTTGACATGGCAAACTTAGTTACAATCAAGATATAAACAGACATTGAACAGAACAGCTAGTAAATGATCATCTCCTTTATTTCCTTTGATGGAAATGGTTTAAAGAATCAGTGGTTCTATCTGAGTAAAGATTCATGTAAGATATCGTGAGTTGCAGGAAGTAATTACCACATGTCCTGCTAGCTGATCACACCTATTCAGTACCTAACACCGGCAAAAGTAACATCCACCACCCATTCCAGCTCCCACGCTTTCCTTTTAAGATTTGCCAGGAGAAATGAGTACAACTTTCACCATTGCAAAGTGACCAGTGCTTCAGAAAGTAGAAGGTCTTTTTGTCTTCTTCCTGCCCCTGCACAGTGCAAGGCACCAAAGCTCCTGCAACTGCAGGAAACATCTCTTGGGACCATCAGAGTACAGCGGGGCAGGCGGCTTAAACAGGGAATAGCCATGGAGAAGAGCAATGCAGAAAAGTGTGGCCCAGCCAGCTCCATCCCTGTGAAATCATATGCCCTTGACTCCGTGCAAGGAAAATCACAGGGAAGAAGAACTACTGAATTTAACCTTGGAAGGGAATACTACATCAGGATTTGTGGTCAGCCATGGAAGGAAACGAATGGCTTTTTTTCTTTTTCCTGTAACTGCTAGAGCAAAAAAAGATCAAAAGAGCAACATATCACAGAGTCAAAACCAAGACTGCTGAGGGAGAAACAGTATCGTGATCTAGCTACATCTAAAAATAAGAATAACTGTTATTTATTAATTGAAATAATATCAGGGGGGTTGTTGTTTTGTGGTTTCTTTGTTTTTTAACTTGACTGCTGCTTTGTGGAACTGAATTTTCAAATATTTCCCCATGTCAGAAGACTGCACTTTCTTTCAAAAGGAAAATTCAGTCATTTACACAGCAGGACATTAAAGAACAGAACCTTCAGGAAAACAAAATGAAAACAGTAAATACCAGAAAGTGTGTCATAAAATCACAAAAGCTGATAGCATTGGCAAAATAGGAGAATGCTTGAACATAATAAGAGTGTTCCCAAATATATGTATATTAGTCCAAAACAGACACCAGGCAACCTGCAGCACAGCAAAAAGGTGTTCAATGATGGAGCACTGGAACAGGTTGCCCAGGAAGATTGTGGATTCTCCTTCTCTGGAGATATTCAAGACCCGCCTGGACAAGATCCTGTGCAACCTGCTCTAGCTGATCCTGCTTCGGCAGGGGGTTGGATGAGACGACCCACAGAGGTCCCTTCCAACCCCAAACATTCTGTGACTCTGTGATTCAAACTGGTGTCTGAACCATGAAGTTCACACATGATGCAGCACTGTGCAGACAGGCCAGATCAGATCTGTATATCTGTTGGACCCCTTCTCTTTGCAGAATTAAATCAAATAGCAGCATGAGCTGACTCTGCATAGCCTGTGAGCACTCTGATGCCCACTCTTCTGGTCCTACATGGTGGCAAAATACACCTAGCTCAATGTAGATATCTATAGCTGTGGCAAACACCACAGGCCCTATTTGCAAGCAGAAGAGATCCTGGTAACACGCTTTGTGATTTAGCAGCTTCTAAGGCAGGTCAGATGAACAGCATGTCAAAAGCACCCACTTTGCCCCTGTAAAGAGGATCCATGGACAGTTGTTCAGATATATGCAGCTACGTGGTAGTCATCTGACTTCAGATGAGAGAAATCCACCTTTTGGGTAAGAATGAAACCAGGGGGAGCAGAGGAGATTATCAGCATCCAAAGTACTGTGAAGATCTAAGGAACCACAACAGCAACAGCCGCTACTGAGGAAGGCTTCAGGGCATGCGTGATCTGCTCAAAGTCTGAGAGACCCAGCAACTTATTGGAGAGCTGCATCAACTTCTGTAACCTTCAAGGTCGTTTAGCGTAGCACTTACTCAACTTGCACTGGACCTCGGAAAAGGAATAATTAATGTTTTCAGGAAAATTAATTTTCCCAGGAGCAATGAGCATGCAGGGACTAGCATTAATCTTTCAAACTATTGTTTTTGCACTATTGTTTGCTTCTTTGTTTATTGGCTACTGTTATTCCTGACCTTCTTGACAGGCAAAAATTTTATGTAGGCCGCAAGGAGCTCAAATTAGAAAATACAGGAGAAAATAATTGATTTTCTTAGCTCACGGGAATCAGTGATCTGATCTACTTAGCTACTCTTCAAGGTTCTTATGCATTAAAAAAAGCTAATAAGAATGTGTTACAAATAATGAGAAGACAACTAATGAAATCAGAACATTTATCCAAGACCTGCTTGAATGCCCTCTGAAGTCAGTGAAGCGAAATGGGAAAGTAGGAGCTTGAGTTGTGTTGGACACCAGGAGTGTTGAGCGCATGTGAAATGCAATGTCAACTCTTTGTTCATTGTAAAAGATGGGATGAGAATTTAGTGCTCACGCTACAGTTTGTACAACTACAGGATGCTTACTACAGTGATAAGATTTCATGTAAACATGAAGTGCTTGCAGCACTTTAGTTTTGCTACAGAAATGAAGCAAACTTTTGTGGATACATAAAGGACTGGAAAAAAATTGCCAAAGGGCAACTATTACTGATCTTCATAAGAGAATGCTTCATGGGAGAAAAGTGAGCTTCATGAATACAGACTAGTTAAGATACTTAGAAATTTGATAGTGGACAAATCCTCCCCCCTGCCTTTAGATATTCTGATTTAGACACAATACTGACGTTTCCATCAAATCGAAAGTTATGGAAAATATGAGATACTGAATCATTTCATTTGGATTTTTTTTTCAAAACATGTTGATCTTCTGATATTGAAATATTTCTCTTTAGTTTATTTAACTAAGTCCAAGCACATGTTCAGTAGTCTAGTAATGCCTTCAAATATGACATGGTTTTTACAAGTCATTAGGGTGCCATCCACTTTCTCGTTTTGGAAAAGTGCCTTGCTTGGACTGTGTCTTTCAAAATCACAGTCATTATGCAATAACCAGTAAGCAGACCTTTGGCTGAGACTGGGAAAACTAGTTTTATTGCAGGTTTGCAATCTAACAGAAAACTCAGTAAGTAAGAGGAGAACAGGGGTACCAAGTACTAAAGTACAACTCCAGAGGAAATTATGGCACATTATCTATAACTTATATTAATTCTGAACTTGATAAAACATAAAATACATTTTAAAAAAAAACCCACCACATTACTCCAGATATTATTTATTAGTGAAAATTAGAGAGGTGAGAATGGTAGGGGGAAATTTTCTGTTCATTTAACTGATGTGAAATGCAGAGACTTTCAAATGTTTAAACCTTTCTTCAGGTCTGAAAAAAACCAAGAAACTTCCAAGTTGCCTTGAAAAAAAGTCAGACCACATGTAATCTATGCCTGTATTTTATATACCCAGATCACTTTAGGCAAGAAGAGAAAAAGTGGCTTTGTTTTTACAAATGATATGCCTTTATAAATGTCCCAGTCATCTCCTGCTTAAATAAGGAATCTGTCTTCTTCAGGAAAAAACAAGAAAAAGTTCAATCAGATGAGTGGCTGTAAATCCTGTATCTTGCTAAGCTGGGTTCATTGCAGAAGGAAAGTGTCCAATTGTTTGCCTGAGCTCCCTGGCTCATTGTGCCCACGCGCCATCTCCAGTCTTCATTCAGCTACGTACTTCCCTGGCCTCGAGCTTTATGATTGCCCTGTTCTGTCTTCATGTTGTATCTGGACAGTGACGTCTTTGTCTGCAATTAGTACCACTAACAATTAACTACAAGAGGAATAGCAAATTACTCTAATTTAATAAATAATACAACATTGAGATATTTTTTTGATGAGGTCTCTTAGGTGTAACATCCTTGCTTATAGAAGATTGCCTTATGTTCTTGTTCTTACTGCTAAGGGTAACAAATAAATGATGTAGCAGAGGACTGAGAACGCTGTTCTTTATCTGGAACCACACAGATGAGTTCTGTAAGCTGACAATTCACACATCCTTGAATTTGCTTAAAGGAATTGAGATTTCACTGGGGGCTTTTCCTAGACAAACGAAGAATTCAGGTGAACGTAGACTTGTGGATAGATAAAGGGGTTAAAAAAAATCCAGATAACTATCAGAGGAAAAGCAATTTAGGAAGCCAGGGAAAAGCAAAACAAAGTGGTGGGAAGGCAGTACTTTGCTGTTTCTGTCCAGGAAATGGCAGGAGTGAAATGACGGACCTGGGAAGAACTAATTTACTAATCCGGAGCAGAGCTGCTCAGAAATACTTAGATATTCTGATTTCATTTGTCATTTGAACACAATCAAACCATCTGTAGAGACTGTTCATCTCAGACGATGTTGCTCCAGAAATTTGGCAATGTTTTGATGAAAGCTTGTTTGGCTTCCTGCCAAGCCATTTCTCCAGGACTGTCACAGACCAAACATTCAGGGTAAACTTGCTGATAGATTGACTCAGATTTCGGAAACCAGAGTCTTCTAAAAACCACAGATCTTTTCAGCTCCAAAGAGCTGAGGTCATCTCATGGAATCAGGCTTTTCAGATTCTGGAAGTTTTGTTCTGAATCAGAAACAAATACATTTTAAAACACTAAAATCGTCTTCAAAATAAAATTTCTCCACTAAACTCTGGACAGATCAATGTGATGGAAAACAATGAAGGAAGGTCTGGGACAGTTAACTTTTGGCTTCTTTGTATGAAATTCAAACATTCTAAGGGATAGTTTGGTACCCTCTCTTTGAAGGTTACAAGTAGGTGATAATGGTGCTTATTGTTCCCATTTTCAGATGCCACAGTTCTGACACTCACTCTGTTCAGGGCTTTTCAGAGGTCTGCAAAGACCTAGAAACTGGCCTGTGCTTCAGCCAGGAACTAACACTGTGGTTCAAGCATAAGTGAGTAGCAAGGTGATATGTGATCTAAGGATCACACTCAGATGCTTCAGACAAAGGATCCCATGTTTCCACTTTCCCACAATCTTGGGGAGGCATTTCCTATGTCTGCCTTCACATGCCTCCCAAAATCAAGTTATCATCATGGATGCCCCCTCCCTGGAAGTGTTCAAGGCCAGGCTGGATGGGGCTTTGAGCAACCTGGTCTAGTGGGAGGTGTCCCTGCCCACGGCGGGGGGGTTGGAACCAGATGATCTTTAAGGTCCCTTCCAACCCAAACCATTCTATGATTCTGTGATTCTATGATTCTGTGATTCCATGATCATTGTCCCTCAAGTTGATTTCCATCTTTTTCCCAGGAAGCAGGGGATTTGCTACACACAAATTTCCTCTTTATCCGCATGTCCCAGTCCTCTTTCCTCTCCTCCTGCCCATTTTGGGAAGACTGTTACAGTAGCAAATGAAGTGGGACAAGGACTGTTCTGCAGCCTCGAGGGCAACCAGCACAGAGTGGCTCATATCTGCATAGCTAGACTCACTTGGCACGCAAAACTGGGCTGCATCTAAAGTGGCCATTGGGAAAAGCTATTGGGCATGGGTACTATGAACATCGATTACTACATCAAATAGAGCCAGGACAGAGATCTGGGCCCTGGTACACAGCTGTCATTGAAGTAGTCCCTCTTGGTGTAGACACCGGTCAGCTAGCCTTGCTCCAGTGCTGCCTGGACACAGCTACTAGCCCTGGCCTGAAATATTCCCAATAGGAATCTTCGACATATTTTTCCTTGTTTGGAGGTAGAGAGTGCTTAACAGCAAGGCTGTCTCCAAAACGTGCCAGCTGGCTTTGGGGCCAGTGAACAGGACTTGGCGCTGCTTATTATTAAAAGCATAGCCACTGCAGACCCCTGCCCTCCAACTTCTAACCCTGACATCTGCTGTATGTTTTTCCCTCGTGGTCCTCGCATATCGTCCATCCTGCTGTTTCCCATCGCCTTGGGGCTCCGAGAGCCACCTTCACAGCCCTGTCCCTGTCATCTTCCATCCAGAGTTCATGCTGCTCTGAGCACATTCCATTCCTCTATGTGCCAGAGGCTATGCCCACAAATTCTCATTCCCTTATACATTTTGTCTTCTCCTTCCTGCACAGCATCCTCTTTTTTTTTCTCTCTCGCTTTCAAATCCATCATTTAGGGTGTCAACACTTTAAACCGTTGGGAAACACTGACACTGAGATATTTTTACACTGGAAAGTGTCAATATGTGCTGTCAACTGTTTCTATGACACAGCGACAGTGACAAGAGTGGCTGCTGACAGGATTTCAGCACGTCTGTCTAACACCCACATCCTCCTCCCCATTTCCCACCCCTTTTCAAAATCAGCAAGTTTCTGTTTATATTAGATACCCTCGGATATTCCACCTGGTGTCCATCTGCCAGATTAGAATCATCCAATCACAGAATGGTTTGGGTAGGAAGGGGCCTTAAAGATCAGCTAGTTCCATCCCCCCTGCAATGGAATATGGGTATCTTATAAATTCTTTGCCTTGTCTTCCAACTGCACGCAGACAGCTCAGGCATCCCTTGGGCATCTCGAATGCACTAGACAACTATGTGTCTACAACTGAATTTGATCCCTAAAAGCTCCATTGACTATAGGAGGAGTTAAGAGAGCTGTTGTACCTGCAGACACTTACCTATGGACACCTGATCTTTGCTTTAGACTGAGCTGAATCACTCTGTAGGTTCCTTCCAGTATATTAACAGGATAGGGAGGCTCTGATTCAGATGTCAGCACAGGTGTCTGCTGCCATCTGAGGTATTCTAAGGGACCCTATCCAGCCACCTGTGGCCCCTCCAGGAGGGCTCAGATCATCCTTAGGGCCTTTGTAATGTGCAGCCCTGTGCAAATGCCTTGGATAACCTAGGGTGTCACAAGGGGCACAAAATATCTATGCTCATGTAGCTAAATCCCGTTGCTAGTGCACGTGTAAACAGCTGCATGTTGAAACCTAAATTCAGATCTTTTATCTCAAAGAGAGTCACATCTTCGAGGTCTATGTTAAAACTACTAATGAAGCTTTTCAAATGCATTGCAGAGCAGATTTTAAAGAATTGTGTCTTGTATTTTCATTGACATTCACAGTGTCAACAGACCAGCTCTGTTAAAACTTGTCGTTTCCAAAATAAACCCTTGTTTATATTGCTAGAAAAGGAAAATTACTCTGCCACCCTATGTAAATAAGTAGATAAATTTTAAGCTCTTTGTTAACTCTCTTAAGTGTCAGACAACCACTTAACTGTCCTGGATGTCAAAATACGTACTTCAAATTCTGTTAAGTAGTTTTCATCCATTTCAACGTGCAGAAGCATCTGCTTAAAGTTACGTCAATGGTAATTTGTTTTGTTGAGTCAGGAACCACATATATCATCTATTTAGGGCCAGGTTTCCACATCCCATTTCTGGTAGTCATTGCTAACAACAAAGAAAAAGAAGGAAAAAATAAAAGAAGAGAAGACTTTTCTTCACTAGTAGGACAGTGCAACACTGGAAAAGTTTGTCTGGAGAGTTTGTGCAGTCTCCATCGCTGGAAGCTCAAGACTTACTTAGACAAAGACAATGTATGATCTGATCCAGTGTTGACAATACACCAGCCTTGAGTAAAAACTTGACTGTAGACTTCCAGGAGTCATTTCCAATCAATATCTCTATGATTCTATAATCTATAGAAACCTAAGCATTCATAAAATACTTCAGACCTTTTTGAGGAATAGAGGACAAATTTTACCCTTGGATTTGATCTAAGCTCCCACTAAAGTTAATGGGAATTATGAACATGTAGCTGAATATGAGACTTTGGCCCCAAAATGAAGATTCAAAGATATATTTGAGACATAAGTCAGATTTTTAGAAAGATTTTGCCAGCGATATTTTTGCTGAGAAAGGTCAACTGACAGGCATCTTGTTATTAATGATAATTTCTAATAGAAGACATTATTTACTCTGAACTGAAAACCACATTATAGTGGACTTGGAATCTGTAACTAGCCAATACAATACATCTTAATAGGGTTGCAGACCTTCCTGTGGGAAATGCTATCAAATCTTTGAAGCCAATTTATTGAAGGAAATTGCAGACAGCTTGAAAACCTCAATGATCCTGTGTCCAGACATTGACTTGTTAAGATTGTGCTATGACTTTGTATCATTGTTCTTTCTTATTTTGGCCTTTCACTTTATCTGACTTCGGCTTTCATGTCATGTCTTATGTATCACTTTGTCTCTTCTATCCCACCATCATGTCCTCCCTTTATCTATTTCAGGTATGACAGGATCTATTTATTTTCTCCAATCTATGCCCTGCACACGCAACTAATGAACCACAGTTGTCAGGGTTTTGTGATGTTTTGTTTTTTACATATAAAAACTAATTTTCTCTGTGTATGATATCTGCAATGAATACTGTGTTTATTGTCCTGACCTCACTGTCGAATTTCATTTGAAAATACTGAAAATCTTTGCTCAAAAGAAGTAATAATTCAGAGACATGGTCTGAGGTGGAGATTAAGTGCTTTTCCCCTTGAATCATTACTCTGTAAGAAGAAAGTAGCTGAGATCTAGACTGTTTCACTCTTTCTTTCACCTCAGCCCAGAGTAGTTTGCTTAGGAAACTCCCTTCCAGTGTCAGGTACATCAATCCCCTGAGACAAGGGGATGCCCTTCTTTTATGGGACTTCCCAATTTCTGAAGCAGATTGTTAGTTATCACACGGAAAAGAAATTTCTTTATCAGTTTGTAAATAGTACATAAATATATCTTTTGATTGTTCCCACTTGCTTAAGTTAAAATGCTCAGTCAAGAATAAAAACTTTATTTTGCCTTGGTTGATTTGGATTTTGTCAAGGATCATAAAGTAAAAATGAGAACCGTGAACCACCATAACATTTCCATTCACCTGAAGGCAAATTCCTTCCTCTGGTAGACGAAGATCTGAATTCCAGAACTATGTTTTACTTTCCCCAGGAGAAGAGCTAATGTAGACCAAAAGATTCAAATGAAAGAATAATGATATTGGATTTATTACTGCTTAATCAGAAAAATGCAGAATTGCATTCTTATGCCAATAGCTTGGGTTGTGTCAAGAAAAGAGTGTGAAAAATATTTCTGTGATCGTGATTAAATAGAATAGTTATGGGGGGAAAATATGGGATTTTTGTTTAAAATGGAAAATATTTTTTAGGGATGTCAAAATATGAGACATTTTCAAAACTGAGCAGTTATACTTTTGCTTTGTCTCCCCTTTATGACTAGCATGTAGAAGAAAATAAAGATCCCCAGGTTTTATAGGTAAAAGTAAGATTTCAAGAATTGAAAGAGAAGGTTACATTTCTTTTCAATTTATTTTTTCAAAAAAGTAACATTTTTACAGAAGACAATGAAAAATACAAAGGTAAGAAATACGAAAAAATCCACTCAAGATTTATTTATCTTTGGTGGTTAATTAAAAAACTGGAAGAGTGGGAGATTTTAAAATGTGCTATTTATTTATATGTGTTTGTACACATGTATTCCTAGTTAACAGCAAATACATAATGTGACATGCATTAAATAAAGAGCAAGCAATTAAATCCTTTTCCCCACAACTTGAAAAATATACCTCAAGCCCTCAAAAGAGCTAAAGAGAGATTACAAATAAGTGAACGAAAGGCAGTCACAACATTTATGCTCTGTTTTAGATTGATCCATTTCAAAGCATAAATGAGGCATAAAAAAATCTGTCCTCTAAGGACAAAGCTTCCTTGACCTAATTATTTGGCCAGGAAAGAACATTGAAGTTATAGCACTGTGATTATTAGGAAACATTTGCATTCTTCAAGAACTCTGAGTAGTATTAAAAAAAAACTTTGAGGAGTAGCTTAGGTGACGCTGAGTTCTTGCAACACTAGTACTAAGCAAACATGCACCCCTGACATCCAGAGTAGTGGCAGGCAATTATCCTGACTTGCAGAATTTCAGCAAATTCAAGTTATATATTTTCTTCTTCCTTACATGCAACCATTGTTTTTCACTAGTGTGCGGGAAATAGCTTGGAAGTCCAAAAAAACATTTTGAAAATTATTTTAGCTGCATACCAGAGTGTCAGTTTCTACATCACAGAGCTGCTACCACCATGGAAACAACACTTCATCAGACAAGTTGTGATCTTCAACTTTAGCCTCGTGACTGGCCAAGTGGAGGGGGCAAGTCCCATGATAGACCTAACCTGGCTGGCTTTGTGTCATGCAAACAGCTGGAGCACCTTGGAGCATCAGAAAACATTCAAAGAAAGGTTGAAGAAGCTGATGTAAAATTACAAGTCAAGGAGGAATCCACCTAAGTAAATCTGACATTGTCAACTCCCTGACAAAAATAGAAAAAATCAAGCTTTATATAACGCTGGTGCCATGTCATGACAGTGGAGAACACACACATCTCCAGGTATTATGAGACCACTTTGCTGCAAGAGGTTTATTTGTCTCTAAAGTTCTTACAACAGTCAACACACTAAATAAAATCAGTAGCAGCACACAACTAACCAAAAGAGGAAAAAACGGGAAACCTTGTACTTCTGAATTATGGTAACATGCTTGCTCAATCAGATCCTATTGCTTTTGTTGGCTAAAGATGGGCATTACATGTTGAAAACAGCAGTAAGGTATCTGAGCCACTGGAGGGAAAAAAAATAGGTATAAACAGGCTTTAGGAGAAGATCAACGCCAAAGTCTCCTCTTCTTTAGGAGAGACTCATTTAGGATATGCTACTGTATTACTGGCTTTCAGAGGTCCAACTGCTTTTATATCAATTTTTTCTCCTTACTATTTGCTTCCCAATTAAAAGGAATCTTTTTTCGTCTATCAGACTTCTTCCTGCATTTGAATAGATGCTTAAAAGCATCTTTTCCCTGATATACCTTTCTGTATTGCTACTACACAAATCCACCTCAGTACTTTCTTCATAATATTTCAGGCCATAGTCCAGTTTCAGGCTGTTTTTTCTCTTAATTTGGCAGAAGTTGTCACAGAGTTAAACCAAATCCCTCTTCCTGTCCATACCACAGGACTCAATCCTTCTCCTGGGCTCCAGAGGACTGCGGGTGGGAGATCTTCCCGGCTGCCAGGACTGCACCCGCTTGGGTAGATCGAGTGTCCTGGCATCTCCCTGCCTCTGCCCTGTCCAGGCCTTGCAGATCAGCAGCTTCCCATCACTTCCCAACAGTAATCAGATTTTTAACTGAGCTTGCGTGTTTGATTGTTTCCCAAAAATACTCCAGCTCCTTCAAAAGTGAAGGAGAGTGGAAAGTGCTATAGACAGTCCTTCTTCACAGGTAAGGCTGAATGCCCATAATGACTTCCTACAGCCTTCTCCTCCATGAATCAGCAGAAACAACTAGACTGACTTGGACTCAGACCTGCGAGGTCCATCCTGCCCTGCTGAGAGGCAAAGGCAGAGCTCAGCCTGTTTTGCTCACCTTGCAGCTGAGGGGACAAAGGCAGGAGGATCCCTCACAATCCCTGTGCCCTGTCACGACAAAGCAACGATCCAGCTGCCGTGTCTGGAGGCCTCCAGCAGCAGAGGGTGCCATGGAGCAGGAGCCTGTAACCCCCATCAGCCCTCAGCGTGGAAGAGGTTGCCAGATGCCTGCACAGGAGCTCAGGGGACAGCAGAGGCTGGCAGGGTGCATCTGTCTCTTGCTACCCTTAGAGAAGAGCAGCTGCCCGGGTCGCTCGCTCACCAGGCTGAAGTATATTCCTATATCTCTCAGGCTGTTGGCACCCTCACCATACCCCAAAAAATGACTAAATTTAGATAAAACAGATGTATTCGTAGTGCTTGGCCCTAATGGAAGAGAAGCTCTGGTGCCACCCAGGACAGAGCCACCCTCTGACTCTAGCAATATTATTTTTCCTCTCCTAAGCAAGGACAAGATGGCTGCTGGCATGACCATTGCTCTTCACAAAATGTTCACCGTGGTGACCTGGCTTCACTGTAAAATGACTGCCTGTAGCTTCTAGAAATGGCCAAGGTTCAACAGGTTTGTTACTATTTTGTCCTTCCCCGTGCCAGGATTTTATTCACTTTACCGTCACAGCTTGGTCTCTGTCTGCTCTGCCTGCTGAAGAGAAGAAGAGGCACACCTGGCTCTTCCCTTTGGGGTGCCATTAATAATTCTCCCACAAGGACGAGGTGGGGAGGAAAGGCCACAAAATCCCAGCCCCATTGCCACTGTTCCTCACTTAAAAGGTAATCCAGTGAACTATGGGAGATCAAAAGATTACATTTCTTAATGTTACTGAAGTGAATCAGAAGAGATGAAGAAATGTAAACAGCTAGGGCAAAAGCACAGGAGGGAAAACAGAGACTGAAAGTGGAAAAAGGAAAATAGGCCAAGAATAAATTTGCGTCTTAAGTTCTGCTGAACTTAGTCTATTAATAAGTAGACAAATCTGTCAAATCTACTCATTTGAATGAAAAGTTTCATATCAGGCTACACTTCCCCAGAAGAAATTAAAGCAGGCTCTGCAGGGATAAAGGTGGTGAAAGTCCCATTCAAAGGAGTCGGTGGGTCTCTGCCAGCAGCAGCTGTTGATTCCCCATCCTGAGAGGGAGTGTGGCTGACAGAAGTGCAGGCTGTCCTGGTTTGACATTGGAAAATATGCAGCTCTTTAGCCAAATCAGATGTGTGCAAACTAGGAGGCGACATCTTGGAACGACTCCTGCCCGTGCCTGACTTGACCATGTGGGAACAGCCATTGAACTAATTGCAACGGAAATTAAATGTGTGAACTACAAGTCAATCTTGATGTTTTGAATTTTTTAGGGAACTCTTGGGTGCTTTTTTCCCAAAGTGACATTTTCTGGAGGCATGCCATTTAATGCTGTTTCATTCAAGATACATGTTTCTAATCTGAAAGGTGAGAAATAAAGGATGAACAACCTGGGTCCAGTAAAGACATTAAAAACTAACAACACCCATACATAAGACCAAAGCAACTATAATGTTATTTCTGAAGTCTTATGACTGCTGGGGCCTGAACCATGACTTGCAAATTGTCAAGGCTGATATCACTGTGCCATTACGTGTCCAGTCCTTTATTAATGAAGTTTACTTTCCTGGATGGCTATCCTTAAACTGGCACATTGTGCCACCCCCTCCACAGAAACCTCTCCCAGAAATGCTAGCCCAGCTGGAATAATGCAAATCTCCCCTCCAGAATGAATCATCTGAGGTGACTCTGCAATAGACTGGCCGTTCTCTTGTATTCTGGATTTTGGGCTTTCGCTCTTTTCCCAACGTCAGAAAGTTTATCTCTATTTATATGTCTGTTTACACAAAGGCAGTCACCGCAATGGTCATTCTCACCAGCCATGGGTGGGCAAGTTTCTGACACCCAGTGTGCCTTAAGATGCAGCATCTACTGCCATTTCAAATGTTCTGATCTATCCTATCCAGTGGAGACCTGATGGGACAGAAGGACACAGGTCTCTGGAGGCCTTTTATCTCTGCTGCTCATATCGTGCAGATTTCTGGGCTATTGCAGCATACCTCAAATGGTATTAGATCAAATCCCTTCAACTCAACTGAGTTCAGGGTTAAGACACCTAGATTTAAGTGGCTAAGTTAGGTTTTTTACGGACACTAAGAGCATGAACTTCTATTATCAGAACACGTCTTGTCAATACTGTGTGTTGAGCTTAGAGAGCAATTCAGCTGGACAGCTAGGAGGGGCTCAGTTTGGGGATTTACCTACAGATGTTGACATCAATAAGTATTCCTCAGAGGAATGTTGTCCTTCCTCCCTTTACAGTCAATGAAGAAAAACTAGCAACCGTAGAATTCATCTAATCTATTTTGGATGACTATTTTTGAATGAGATTGTTGGCAACCCAGAAATGTCATTTGTTACCATTTTCTATGTCAAAAGTCTATAAGAATATCTGAAAGGCAAGTAAGTACAGAATGAACATCTGGGGTTAGGTGAAATGCATCCCACACTTTTAGTCATGTTGATTCGGATCACGTTTTCAAGCCATCCTATATGAATTATGGTTGTCTTCTACAGTCACAAACCCACAATATTTTCCAGGCAGATAAGAGCTCACGCTTTATCTCCAAGCTAGGCTGGTAAAAAGCAACTTCAAACTGAAAACTGAGCAAACCTTTTAAATGCAGTTTAGTTTAGGACCAATAATCTATACTGATTGGCAATGAAGGAGGATGGAGCACTATGCTAACACACTCTTAAGACTTGAAGACTTGCTGTTTTACACCCAGGTCTTTTGCCTGCAGAGTGCCTATTCACTTCAGACTGAAACAAAGATTATCCAGATGGACTGAAAAATGAATATGTTCGAATGCCAGTCTTAGGTTTGTTACAAAAGCTTCAGGTGAATTTCTCAAGGTTATATTTTTGGAACATAAGGTCCTTTCTTGATCTTTCTAACTTGGAATTCTTTATGGGTAATAGCAACACAAATGAGTATATTACAACATACAGATTTATCTGCTTTATTTTTTCTTGAAAACAGAAATCAAAATGTTAATGAGGTATTTTAAGGCCTTTGAAGATCTGATCCTCAGTCTTTTTAGATGTAATACAGATTTTCTTCCTCAAGCATTAGTTTTTATTTATTCTGCCCAAATCTGCAAGTCAAGGTGAAATATTTGCAGCTTTATTCTATGGAGGACTATAAGCAAGCGTTACTATAACAGTACAGTTTGGTATAGAAACAGAAATATTGAAAGAGGTTAGTATTCATTATTCTGCTAAATCATGAAACATTTTGTGAGTGGAAAGGAAATCACATATAATACAGTTCTATTTTTGCAAAACAAATAACAATGGAACAAAACCCACAGAATATTACCAGTTGGCATTAGACCCATTAAATGCAACAATATATGTATTTGGAGTTTTGTAAAATGCATAATTACAATATCAACAATCTCTAGAGAGGAGTCTTCTGTCATGATACCTTTAAACAGAAAAGCATTCTGACATCAATAAAAAAATCTAATTATGACATATGTCAGAAGAAATATATGTGCTTCAATGAGCTACTAATGCAAGTTCCAATCACCACAGTCTCAGGAGGAACAATCTCATTTAAAAGCTGGCAGTCAATTTGAAATTGTGCTCTCTCCTTTCTAGTCTCCCCTAATTTAATATATAGCAATAAAAATATTTGGAATTAATTAGATGCCAAATAACTATTAATAATTTACCTTGTGACAAAGATCCATTCACTGAAATCAAATATTTCAGTGTTTTTAATGAAACCAGTAATGAGTCTTCATATTTAAGTTCTGTAGTCTCCAAAGAAATTGAGAAATCTGCTATCTATATGCTCTGACATGTAATGTAGGCAGCATTTAGCTGCAGCTAGACATAATACAGGCATCCTCTTTGTGTTACAATGGTGATTATAAAATCATTGGGTTTTAGCAAGTACTTGTATGCTTTATATTAACTGTCCAGGGTCAATTAATTACCAGTAGCTATATCCAGCAAAGAGGCAGCTATATTTTCATTTATATGAACTGTCTCGTGTTTGCAACATTTACCAACTATTTTAATAATTATGCAAATAAATTGCGAACTTATACATAAGATTAGCATAAATTGTCAGATTAGGAAGTGTAATCTGAAAGTAATCTTGTGTGTATTGCCTGTAATTGGACTTCCTCTAAACCTTCCAGGAAGATATGTAATTAGCACGGTGAGCTACCTAAAGGTGGAATTTCAAGTTAGTCTGCAAATCTCTGTGTATGTTTATGAGTAAATTACATCCTTTGGTAGACCCTTCTACATCCTTTTGCAGACACTTCATCTTGAGGAGATTACAATGTCTTTGCAGAAGGCTCAGTTTTTCTTGTTAAGATCGAGTGCTGGCATCCTGTCCTGGAGGATGTGCGAAGACCTGGCCAGCCTCTGTGCGCCCTGCTGTAACCATACAGACAGCACAATGTTTGTTCCCCACTGTGACGAGGTGCATTTACTGTCAGTACTAGAATTGGAATGGAAGCCAGTTATTCTCATTTCTTGTCTGTTTTAGGGATGTAACAGAAATCCTCGTACATATGTTTTTCAAACACTCTCAGTCAATAGTTATTATTACAGTGGATATTATTACATGTGCTTTCTTTCAGGTAATACATTTATCAACACTGATCATCATTCATTCTCTTGAATGAGGATTCAGAACCAATAATACAGAGCACTGAACATTAATAATCTTAGAATAAAAAAGCCCACAACTGAAATTTGTTAACACAAACACGATATGCAGCAGTGCCCATACCAAGGGGAAGGCACATACACTGTTGGGAGAACTGTATGATTGAGGGAACTGGAGTACCAAAAAGGGATAAAATTCAGAAACACAAAGTACAGGCTCATTCCTTTAGGGAACAATAACAAGAATTTCTACCTTTGGGTAGAAATTTGTCAGTCACAAATAATGAAACGTAAACGGACCTGGGTGTCTTCTACAGTCATTGGATGACTGCAAGCCACTAATGTTATGCAGATGTGAAAAAGGCTAATGCAAAGCTTATCTGTTTTCAGGAGATGTAGATAGAGACTGCTATCATCTACAACCCTCCTGGGACCTCAGATAAAGCACCATTGTCATCCCCAATTGGGAAAGATTAGTTCTAATTGAAAGAATAAAGAAGAAAGACCAATACAGTGATGTTATGAATGGAGAACCTGTCTTTAAATGAAACAAGTAAAAGAATATGGCTGAGGAGAATAAAGCCTACATGTAATATAGTTACTTGGCCTAAATATATTGGCATCTACACACCAGAAATATGCAAGTACTAAGTAGGCTGAAGATGGGTCTGTAAATAGACACTTATTTACAGACTTTGAGGGCTGAACAAATTATTTTCAAATGAAGGAACATAAACAGATTTCAGGAACTTAAATTTCAAGTGGGAACTTTGTCACGTACAATGCAGGGAAAAGGCAAGATAAGAATATGGGGAGGATGATCACCTGTAGTCCAGAGCAGTGTTGTCCATAATACGAGTCTTTATCAGCTTGAGAGAGTTCTAAGCCAGAAAGACCACTAGTTTGACCTCCACTGTATGAAAAAAACACTAATATTTACTCTATTACCCACAGTATTAACCCCAAAAACAAGTGTTGTACTTGACCATATCACATGTTTGGCTAGCACATAAATTCTAGGAAGGCATCCAGTCTTGACTTGCAGGCATCAAGAAACCGTGAATTCATCAATTCTACTGGTAGTTTGTTCCAGTGATTAATCATGCCTAGTGTAAATAGTGTATAGTGCATTTCTAATCGGAATTTGTCTAGGAGATTAAAGAGCCATTTTATATCTGGTATTTCCTCCCAGCAGAGGTTTATGTATTCTTCAGTGAAGCCAATGTAGAAGCTCTGTCCATGCAGCACTCTGGCACCATCACAGCTCCTTATCAGAGTGAGACTAAGGCATATGTCCTTCCCTTCCCATCACCCACGCTCTGACTTCCATGTGAATAAAAGCCTGGCTTCCAAAACTGCATGGAAAACATGGGTCCCTGGGTCTGGACTACCAGAAAATCTGAACTCCATGGCATCTTCTTCTCCCAGTAGGTAAATTAGATGTAGTCATGGTCTTTTGTATTCATCAGAGTAACAACTTTTACCATAAAATATTATTTTTCCGCCCAGAAAAAAGTTGTGGCTCTGTTGCATATAGTCCAGGCTTTCAGTGTTACTTTAAAACTTATTATATATTAGTATTTTATATGATATTCCAGTACCAGTCTCACCTATATGATGACCCTGGCATTAGTGGGACTGGCCTCAATGGCAGAAATACCCTGGTACTCTAATAAATCCTAGTTAATATTGTGGTCCCGAGGAAATGTAACATGGAAGAGTATCCATAACTTTTAGCTTTTTCATGACTGTGAAAATATGCTTGCAAGGAGGAATTTGATATTTTTTTGGCTTTAGTTTGGTATAGTGCTGAAAAATAAACAGGGCGAGAAGGGAAAAAATACTCGTTCACAAAACAATACTGCATCACATTTTTAGCCAATTTTAATGTCTTTGACAAATCCCAGCAGTTACTAAATGATCATGAGGACTGAATTATCCTTCACCCCAAAAGACAAACAGAGCAGAGTGGAATAGCATAGTGGTTCCCTTTCCCAGCTACATTTTCAGGAGACAAATACTGAAGGCTCAGTTGCCTGAGCATAAATATCCAGTGCTTTTGAGATGCCCCGGTGTGCATTGCATTCTGTAATACCTGAGATATTTGCAGTATCTGTAATATCTGTGAGATGCACAGGAACGTCTCTAACAAACCAGAGCAGATCAGACAGCATTATGCACGGGAACAAGGTCAGTGACTGAGTGATTGGCTCTAGTAACGAATGTGCATAGTCAGGTCTTTCAAATACATAATGTGAAGGCTATGGTTTACTAGTAGTGAGTGAACCTCAGATAGTGAGCACACCTCAGATACTAGGATGGGCAAGCACTTGGTAAGATTTTGACTGTGTACAATTTAAAAGATATAGCAATCTTTTTCTGCTACCTGTTTTTTAAAAGGAAATACTAAACCAGTCCTTCAGTAGGATTATATGCCAACCATTGATAGTAATATTTTAATTTGTGTTTTTCTCTTTAGCTGATTGCCCTAAAGCCAGGAAAATAGAGAGGAGGCTGAAATCGATGATTCCTAACGTGGACTGACTTTCCTGCTAAGAGCAACTAAGTTACGTAGGACTAAGTTAGCTTTGACTTTTCATCCTGGTTAAGGTTACTCCTGAAGGAAATAAAAATTAATGAATGAAAAGGATAGAGTGAATAAGAGTTTATTGCTTTCTGCCTCCTCCAGCACAGGAAGAACAAGGGGTCATGTGCTAAAGATATTGGGAGGCAATTTCAAGTAAAAGCCAAAAGCGATTTTTCTCAGCAAACACAATTAGCTATGGAGAGTTTGACCAATGGATATTGTGGATGTCACAAGTTTTACTGATTCTCAAATGAAAAATGGGCAAGACAATATTACACTGAAGTTTCTAAATACACGGAGACCATATGTGAAACATTGAAGACTGGGAATATATTCAGGAAGCCTAGCACTCATGCTTAGCCTAGTCCCATAGTCTTTCCTAGGTATTTTTGTGAGTGCATTCTTTTATATAATGTCCTATGTAAAAAAGCCTTTGCTGCAGATCAAAAGGCTAGTGCGTCATGAGGCATTATCAACCGAGCCTGAAAAATTAAAATGTGATGCAGTTCAACAGAGCACTTAAATGCATGCTTAGTTTGATTTCATTGAACCTTCAGTTTATGCTTAATTGCTTTGTGGAACAGAAAAGAAACAACTATCAGTTTAACTCTTCTAATGAAACAGAATCTGTGCTTATACCATGCAGCAAAACACAGACCTCAGTACTGAAAGGGCCTGCAATGAGAAAGTACGTCTCAAGTGCAGACAATTGCATATGTTGAGGATGCTAAATTAGAGCTTTCACATGACAGATTAAAGTAGGACAACCTCTAAATGGAACCAATTTGGGTTAGTAGCATCAGCACTAAGTAATAACATATTCTTGTATAACCCAGTCATATCTGTGTTCAGTCTAGGAGACAAACCCTCAGCCCTGTTGAACTAAAGATATGCATCTTTAAAGATATGCGAAGGATATACACCACCCAACAATATCCCCCTAGGAAGCTCCTGGCTCATTAACTTCCTCTGTATTGAGCAGTAACATGGCACTAATCTTACCAGTGAAACAAACCTGCCAGTTCTTAGTTGCATCCTTGCCAGTGGGAGGCAGCACCCTTCTTGTCCAGCCTGAGTTGGGATTTTGCCTCAAGACTTTGGGAAAAGTAAGGAAATGGTTTCAACCACATGCAATGAAAGTTAGAGCTGTGTATCAGCTGCAGTAACTTGTTAATTATCATAGGGGCATAAAAATGTCTAGGGCTCGAGGAGCCTTAGGAGATGCAGGTTCTTGATCCGAGTTTTCCTTGTTTTGTGTTTCCACGTGCTTTATGTCTGTTTTCAGGTCCTTCTTGATGTGTTGATAAAATCCATCACACTTCGCATCAGTTATCGGAGCAGAGTTGCTTAGTACCATTTGGACACTTTCACAGAGGGAACAGGTGCGATACAGGACCTCAACTCTTGTGACTGGCACTGGAGGTTACATGGATGACACAGGGTAACTCAGATAACAGTAAAATATTTAGGCAACTGAACAGATCCCTTAGGGTTTGAAATTAGCACACCTGAAATATAGATGTCTGCATGGGCTTGATCAGTTAATTAGACATAGGTGCCCAGCCACACTATATTATCAAAGTCATTTTCAAAAGCAGATGTGAACAGGACTTCTGGAAAACTCATGCTCAAATGAGGCTGCTTGTGCAGGTGAGTAGGATACTTCAAGGCATCTCAGAGTACATGAGAAGTCTATGTTTATGTAGGTGAATTTTGCCCAAGGCATTTTTTTCAAGGAAAGCTGAATGGCCATCTAGGCTCCATAGACTGCATTAACTAGACCTTAAGGTACTATGGTCACTTTAGGTGCTATGGTTACTACAACAGGTCTCCAGCTGCCTGTTTAGAAGGACACAGGTCTTCTGTATGTCCTGTGTTAGGTGCTGATAACCCTCAGTCTTCTCGAATACTGCTAAATGCCTGTGTGTGAGCAACTAAGCTGGACCTGAGATCTCCACTGTCTACAACAGAAGGTTATAGCTGCCTCAGATATTGACACCTATATATAAGAATCTACATTCGGTTGTTTTGTGGCACATTTTGATTGCCTGGACACATACATCTAGTGTCACTGAGGCATCTGGGCAATTTCACTTGGCCTACAGCTGATGCAGCTCCTACTGGCACTGAGTCATGTCTTCCAGCCCTTTGGGATAGCTCAGATAAACTAGGGTTCTCAAGTGGCCATGGACTCCCATTTCAAATGAATCTCATTTTTAATTTTCGTCTGAATTCCACAAGGGTCTCTCTGCCTGCTTCCTATCATACTGTTCTTTAAGACAGTTTCTTGTTGTGCCTTTGATGATCTTTCGACTGATAGCTTGCATGCAAGATTTTAATGCTGTTGTCAATCCTTCCAAGAAGTCCTGCCTTCCTCCTTCTTTCCAAAGTTCACTAGACTTGTGTTGCTGCTTTTGCTCAGTTTTTTAGAATAATAATTCTACCATTTCATGGCTATGCTTACTCAGACTGCCTTCCATCATTCCTCTTTATTAGTCAGAATCAAATCTAAAAGAGCTACTCTCCTAATTAAAGTTCCTTGTACTTAATATATTACAAGAATTTTGAGAATCACTAATGTCGCATCACACTGAGGGTCCCACACTATTTTATCAGTTACAGTCCAGCTAATTGGCAAATCACTCCCTTACAAATGAAAACAAATGGTCTAGAAATAGGTTTGTCCCTTTGGTCTTCACTCAGCAGTACCCAGCAACTCTGCCTCTCATGCCTTCCAGAACTTCAGAGCAAACATCTTTTTCATTTAAGGCAAAACCTCTTTTTTGCCTTGCCTGCTTGTTACATTTCAAATCTTGTTACAGTAGAAGTGAGAATATCTTTTTTGTGAAGCCTAGAATTGATTGTTAGGCTAATTTAAACAGTTAACAGTCTAATAAAAGTCATCATTAGTCCACTTACAATCATCTTAACATTTATAATCCAAATGATCTGATTATTACAAAAGAATGTCATTAACAGTCAAAATAGTGATATATAAATTTCCTACTATTTAGATATCCATCCTTTTTTTCTGAAGCAGTGCTCATCCTTCCAATGTCCTCAGGTCCTGAGGCTGACAGTGCCAGCGTGTCTCAAGGGTGGCAGCGAGCGGATCACAACTGGTTGTCAGTGTCACGGATTTCTTTCTAAGTATAACATGATAAGAACCATGAGAGTTTCTTTGTCTTTGTTTTGCATCCACTTGGAGTTATTTTCATAGATTTTCCAACACAGTTTGTATATTCAGTCTTTCCTCACTGGATCCCAGTTAAAGTTTGTCTGTCTTCAGCCATTAGTTATTAATTAAAGTCTTTTAGACCTTTACCATGTATGATAAACAGAGATAAGTTAAACCAAGTTAGACAGTAGTTGCCTGACCACTGGACAGTGCCTATTACTGCTAAAACAACCTAAAATCAGCTCAGGGCAATTCAAGTTCAGAAAAGTTTTGGGACTTGCACTCTTGGGTCAATACAAAGCCTATGGCCCATGCTAGAAAAGGCAAAAACATGTTTATAAGGTCTATGTGACCTCATAACAGTATGAGTTGCACTAACTATATTTTAAGCAAGATACTTGCTTGTACCCAAACTAAACATACTTTACAAATCCCAGAACCTAGCTAACAGCAATAAAAATATATAACGAACTGTAGTTACCACAGTTGGTACTTTAAAGAAGTGTTCTTTCATCGTCTCTGGTGTCTTGCTCACTCTTTGATTGAACAAGGACTTCCAAGGTCATTGCTCCTTAGGTGGGCTGTCACAGTAGGATGTCAGCATCCTGGATCTTCCTGAGGAGCTGCAGATGTTGATGATATTGATTTCCTCCTCACCTTTATATTTGCCTTGGTCCAGTCTTCTACATTTGCTGCAATAGTCTATGTATTTATTCCTTCTTCTCTGGTCTGCAGTTTTATGTTATACCTGAGTTTTGCTGTAGATGGTTCTACCAAAGAACTGCAATATATAGTATATTTGCTGTTATATTAATCGCTGGTTAAAGATAAATATTAGACCACACAATTTACACAAAATATTGGACAAAGGCTCATATTATATTATCTTCTCAGGCCATATATCCTGCTGTAAGAATTTTAATCAGGTCACAGCCCCAGCATCCTGGTGTTTACAACAAAGAAGAGCAGTAGGGTTAAGTGGTTTCTCAGGCAGTTTAAACATCTGTCTCATAAACGTACCCCTACACTGAGGAAACCTAGACACAAATGCCCACTTGTAGGGCATCTGTCGCCATTGGGGACATCCTAGTGTACCTGAGGCATCTGCACAGGGGTGTGTGGCATACCATGGTGTTTACAGGAAAAACATATCCCTTTGGAGCATCAGCGAGAAGTAGAAGCAACACCTTGTGGAATGCCAGGGAATAATACTACATGGCCATACTTTGTCAGCTGAATCAAGCTACTGCATTTGGGAAAGTAACACATTTGTCTAAACATAGAGCCACGTGAGATGTCCTCGAGTATTGAGGACATCAACATGGAGACACTATGCCGTTCTGCCAGACAGAAAATTCCAGGAAATCTCAAATTATGTGAGATGCTTCTGTTCAGGCAATTGAGTCAAGCCCTAGGTCTCCGAAGTTGATTTCCATCCTAAATGTCAGTTTTATCTACATTAGTACTCTGATAATGTTCACAAATGTATCATTATGCTTTAAGGTGATATTTAGACACTAGTTAATTAAAAACAACTTTTTAATCAAGAACATTCCTCATTTCCTCTTTATGAATGTTAATATGATTTTGTAAGTCATTCATTTTTATCAGTGTCACACCAATGCCGAGGCTTTTAAAAAGGCGTCTTGCCAAAATAGTTTAGGCATGTGGAGTAGTGTACCCAGTGATAAGATTCACATAGAAAGCTATTCCATTATGAATTATGTTCTGCAAGGATTTTAAGCCAGCAGGCTGCACTTACAGGTAAAATGGGATCTTGGAATTGAGTAGCATCTCATCTGAAGTATCCTTTTATTCTGTCCTAATAACGTTGTTTTAAAAGATTTCTCATTTTTGTGGGTTCTTTGTGAACAAATACTTGTAAATGTTTAAGCTTTTGGTTTTTTTCCTTACATTACACAACAGCAAAAAAACAAAGTTTAATTCCAATGACATTTCTGATGGAAAACTCTCAGCAAAATTCTGTTGATCCGAGAAACAGTTTGAACAAAAGAACAGCTTTAATAAAGTTCTCCTTCATTCAATTTTTTACTTATTTGCATTGGCATGTTTTCTTCTTTAGAAACCAAAGTATAGCGCATTTTGCCCCTGAGGAGAATACAATGACAGGTGGTCTCCATTCAGGTTGTGTTCGCTACCTGTACAAAGCCTGAATTTCACAATATGCTGTGCTTGTGGATATTGAACTTCTGACAGCTATAACTGTGGAACATAACTGGATGATCTATGTCTGAACAGGTTGTACAACACTTGCTAGATAATATATTATTCAACTAGTTCGCTTTTTGAGCAGTCTTAAAAACTGCCAGCAGACTAGATTGGGTATCAGAGGAATTAAATAACACATTTTGCTTAGTTCTCTGCTGTGCTAAATCATCCTGCGTAGCTGATGTGGCCTTAATGCTGCGCAATTTGCTTAGAGTTAGTTTGAATACTTGTACATAGCACTGCATTTTATAGTGACATCTAACTTGGAGCAAATAACTCTTAATGTCCAGCCTTCCAGATCATACACAAAGTTATTCAGCAAGCAATGAAAGCAGGACATTTTGTTTTTCTGGGTCTTTCTAGGTCAAATAATTATTAAGATCTGATTTTCCAAAATAACGTTAGAAGACATTTCAGAACTTCAGAAGTCTTTCATTTATTGAAGTATCATATGTTATGCCAGTAAATATGTCCTGTTAATCTCAAAAGATCAATTAAATCTGGCCTTGTGTTATGAAATTACTGCCTTTGTGCTAAAATAATGTGTCTTCAAAGGACAAGACATCTGTTCCACACTGGGAAAACACACCTGCTCAGCAAACCATGTCCTTAAGTCAAGGGGTTTGAAATTTATATGGAAGTCATACAATAGTTAAGGAATCATGCAGAAATGGTTATTATAAATGTAAAGTATTTCTGAGGCTCATTCACTAAATGATTTCACTAAAATGTACCTCAAAGAGAAGCAAAGACAAAAAAGTTAACCACAATTGCACTCCCTGACTTCCCTATAGCATAGGACACAGGATCTTAGGATCTTGCTATTATTACTTCATGAAGTAATTTGTTTAGTTGAGATTAATGCCTGTGTTTTAGGCTTTCAAGGCTTCAGTTTGTGAAAGATTTTTCAATCATAAAGAGTGCACTGTGCTTTTGAAGCTGTTACAATGGTCATTTGCCCTAAAGTAAGTTCTGTTATTTCTACTTCTCTAGCTTCTGTGCTAGGTGTTGCGTCCTCTTAAAATGTTCTTCCATTGTAACCATGAGAAGTATTCTCTGTTTGTACATATTAAAGAGTGTGATCAAATCACTGCTTAACTCCTTTGAGATAATTTAATAGGAAAGTTTATGTTTCTTCCAGGGGTACTATGCTCCCACAACTATAGTATTGAGCTGCTATAAGGCGTGTCTGTTAATTCTGTGGTGCATATGATCCAAAGTTTCTTTAATATTTCTGTTTACGAAAGAGGTGCTTCAATTTAAGTGTTAAACCTGAGATGCAGACAAATGAAAATGTAAGCTATGGTACAAATTTCCATTGTGTAGCTGTCTATATGCCTTCTTTTACTTCAAGATAGGAGCTAAGTAGGAGTGTGCATGAATACTAAGCTACCTCACCTGTATTCTGGGTTGCTGGAGAGTAAGGGTTTCTGTAAGGCTGGTGACTGTGGAGTAGTTGCTGAACTACAGGTTCCCTGCCTAGTAAACTGTTCATCTGCCTGTATGTCACAGGCCAATACTGAGACTCTCTAATAAAAGCACTGGGCTTTAACTGAACCTATCACAAGGGAAATGCTTACCTCCTCCCAGAGCTATTCCATGTTTAACACACAATCTGTGATAAGAGGAAAATAAAGCAAAAATTACTGGGCAGAATCCTCATCCTGCAGCATGCTGCTCTCTGCAGCAAATCTGCATGATGATACTTTTTCTTTTCTTGTAGACTACTGATAATGCAGCAGCAACAAGGAAATGCTAATTAGCACTTCCAACGAAAGCAGAAAATTCCATATGTATGGGTCCTCACTATCTTTGTGAAAGACTACATATACATATCAATGTTTATAACCAGTTTATACCAGCATATCTGATCAAAATTATTTTGCAGTAGCAAAATACACAAGATTTTTTCTGTCTTCCGGAAAGAAGCAGTGGAGGAAATGATAGGGGGAATAAGGTAAACTATGACAAGACAACAAATTCTTTACACAGACCTTCCAGAATCTGCTGAAGTTCTGATTAAGAGAAACACTTTAAGCTTTACTTCATTCCTACTTAGAGATAAAGGGGCCTTATCAAGAGCGATAAGTATACCCAAAAGGCTAATACATGCCTAAACACTCTGCTGAATAGATTGCCATTAAAACTTTAACTTACAGAGAAACTTGATATTTTTATAAAAGGTAGACTTGGAGGGAGTGTTTGCTCTGCTGTCTTTTAGGTATTTCTTCCATTTGAATTCCTCTTTCTTTTGTATAGCAGTCAGCAAAAGACTAATGTTACCTCCTGTGTCCACATAGCTACACAGTAGTACACACTACTTCCCCTGTTTAGATAAGATACTGATACAAGTATTACAGCAGCCACCCTGGAGACCTTTCACACTCACCCTCCTCCTGCCTTGATTCATCCAAACAGCTAGGTAACACCAAGATATTATCAGTGGACAACATGGGCTAATACATGTATGGAGATTGTCATCAGTTTAGAAGTGAGGTGCAGAGCAGCCTCAAGGATGTGAGAAATTGTAAGCAATGCAGAAAAACTGGCCAGGCAGGGGTTAAAAAATTTAATTGGCAACAGTACAAGGTAAGAGATGGAAGTCCATACGTTTGAAAAGTGTAGACACCAAGTGCTCCAGGTTTAAATAAGTTATGACTATGAATACAGGTGTCAGATTTGAGAAAGTGTGGGTTAAAGCATGCATGCAGACTCTTAATTTGGCAGTAAGTCTTCAGGATCAGTCTCTTGGGAGAGAAGTGTTGCGCATTTTTCTGTATGTGACATTTATATCAAACCTAGATAACAGTGACAGCAGAATGATTTTTTTTGCTGTGCCATCTTGGGGAGACTGGAAAATGTCCTGACAGATACAACTTCAATTTGTGAAAACCTCTTTGCCTCCTTGTCATTTAAGTTTCTCTCCTCTGTGTAGCCTTTGACCTCCTGTCGGCTATTCCCACTCATACACTAGAAGTCGCATCCACAGATGCACCAGCCTCTTATGAGCACGGAGAAGTTAGCTTTCTAGCTGACAGTGGTAGAGAACGATCCCTCATACTTCCGAAGGCAAGAGAGGTTTTTTGAAAATTACTAAAGAGGCCGATTAACAGCCGCACATGCCAGCTGCCGCAGTTCATGTACAATAAGGGCTGCAAAGTTAAGTCGCACAAGCAAATCAAGTGGAGAAACAGGAAATCGCCTTCAGAGTTAAGAAAAATCTGCCAGGATGGAGATGTGAGGCCAAACCCTCAATTAGTATAAATCAGCACTGACACTAAACACATCTGTGATCCACTCGAAAGATCTTCCTCCAGCTCTGCAATCAACTTTCCATGTTTTCTCTTTAGAATTCTTCAGCTTGGACTGAAGTCACTGTAAATGCTCATGACATTAATTCCCCTCTTTCTTTCTCAAAACAGGAGCAAACCGTCTTATAAAATCTAAGCAACCACTACTTTCCTCTTCAAATATATTTTGAAGGCTTGACATTGTTATAAAGACCAGAAAACATTGTGCATTGCTCAGGTTACACAGATGACAGCTGGAATTACTTCTCTTCCTCCATCCTAATCTTCTTCTGACTTCTCTGAAGAAGACAAAAAAAAAGCAAAACTTACCTTCCAAACCACTAAATAAGCTGTGTCTTTTCCTCATCATACTGATTCATTCAAAAGTTTAATTCCCATGTTACCCAAATGCCTGGTGGCAATGGTCACTTCTATATGTCTCAACATCTAGCAACAAAGGATTCTTGCTTCCTTTGTAGAAATATTTGCAGTTTCCAGTATCACCCTGCAACACAATAAAACAGAAAACAGTTCAATCAGAGATGAGCCAGAAAAGTAATCCTGATCTGCCACTGGCTCTCCTTTCGCTTGACATCCACAGGCTCTGCCAAGCATTTCCAGAAATGTTTCAAGAAAACAAACAAAAAGTTATGTTATCCTCAGATAATAACTTTTGAGGGAATCATTCCTAACCCACTGGGCTCACCAGAGTATCAGGATACTGAAATGTGAATCCGCAGACCAAAGGAAACTTAGACCAAATATCTCAACGAGAAGAATTATTTGAGATTCTGCTGGCATGTGCTAATTATAAGAGCTGGATATTTGGCACTCTCCTACCAGCTGTAATTCACTGCATTTGCCTAGTCTGCTGTTTGCTTCACCGCAACCCATGGGATGCCTCTGGCTAAAACATTGCTTGTAACCTGGATTTCTATTTTATTAACCTTCTCCTTTATCTAATGACAGTCTGTCATGTTCTGGGATGCCAGAACAGTGTTTGCCTGATAAGATGTCTCCTGGGAAAGCAGGCAGTTATAAGGGATAAAAGAACACAAAAATGGCCAGCTTCAGCAAATACTGCTGCTCTATGAACCTGCCTTAATTAATATGTGCTCTACCCTTAATGCATCTGTACTGCCACAAATGTCATTATTTCCAGTTTATTAAGGATATTTGCAAAGAGAGAAGAGGTTTTTCTGGAAACCTGACCTCTTCTACGTCTTCCATACTGTTGTTATGAAAAATAACATGTTCTGGGGGGAGAAGGAAAAATAGGCCAAGAGAAACTTTATTACAGAACTAGAACTCTGAATTACATTATTTCATTTGGACATATTATATGGCAATAATCTTATACCAGAACCCTGCTGTGAGCAATTTGTCTTCATTGTGCATATTTAATATGCATGGAGAGAGCAATAGCTTTACTATCAGTTCTCCCTCCACCATGATTATTTTCCTTGGCTTTCTTCATTTCATTTCATTTCATGAACTCTTTCACAGTTTTACATCTCCTTGTAGTGCCAAAGAATAATTATTCATATGGCATGTTCTTTTCCTGTCATCTCAGCCACCACTCGGCCTCTTGTTCCTGACAAACAGAATTTCCTGACCAATAAATAAACTTTCTGAGGACAGCAGTTTGAAAAATAGGTGTGAAATTCAGTGAAAATGTCATCTACTTCAATTTAGATATGGTCCATTTCAGTGACTAGGCCAAATTTTGATCTCCAAGTCGCACATAAATCCGTGTCTTGTCCTTTTTTTTGAAGTTTAAGTGTTTGAGAATTTAACACAGACCATTCACTGTCCCGGGAAAATACCCTTAGGAAATCAAAGGACAATTTATTTAATGAATATATGACCATGATCATCATAATAAGCAGAGTTTCCTGTTGATTAAAGTGTGAAAGATACCTTATGTCCTTCTGGCCTCCTTGTCATTCTGTGGTTTCCCAGAATTTCCCAGGATTTTCCCCAATAAAGCCATGTTTTCTATGCTATGCTATGTCATAATTCACCTCAACCTCCTTATCTTTCCTGCTTTTTTGACATGTCTTTTGGCTGGGAATCTCAGGTGAAAATTAAATTCATCCTCTTCGTAGTATGTACAATCACAGCTTCTAGCTCCAAAACTTTAACTTCAGGTAATGAATGTTTTTTTACCACTGCAAGAAACAATCCTCTGTAGTAGCCCGGATGATGTATTACACTTCCAGTGATGAAAAGGATGATGCTTTTAATGAAAATCCACAACCATTGCACATAGGCAGATAACTGCATACAGTGAATGCTGTGTATGACTAGTGAGTGCCGTGAAAAGATATCCTTCAGCAGGTACAGCACACTACATTATTTCTTCCTCTAAATTCTACAGCCTTTCTGTTATCTCTGGGGTGAGGTTATTTGTTGCTTGAATTTGTGGTGTTGAGGTTTCTTTTTAATGAAAAAAAATATTAACCCAGAAACAGATTGTGAAATAAAAATGCAAAGAGTGTAATTTCATATTGGCTTCTTTCTCCTTCTTCTACCCACTGCTCTGTTTTGGCTATGTTCAGTATGACTGGCATGTCCTTACTGCAAGGTTTTTATATATATCCTCAATGCTCAGTACACTAAGTATATATAGCTATGACATCTCTAATTAAGCATAGCCAGAGAACACTACAACGCCAGTCAGAAATCTTCCAGGTGGATGGACCAAGTGGTGTTAGCCCTAGCCCAAGAGTACTGCTCCTTTGGAGGCACATTGGTTAGATATTACAGCTCATTACTTAAAATCAAGAGAAATATGTTGTTCAAGTAATCTGTTGGCAGCTTAATTTCTCAACGTAATTAATTTGCCTTCCCCAAGAAGGCTAGGCCCTTCTTGCCACATGTTCTTTTTATTGCTGTTAAACTATTTCTTGAGGTAGCTTGCATAGGAAGCTCAGCTAATTGTAAACAGCAGAATACTAATGCAGCTTTGATAGAAGTAAGGCTTAGTGACAGAGCGCTAGCATTTTTTAACTGGGACTAAACTCCATCATCCTTTTTTATTTCAGAGGATAAATGAAACATCAGTCTGAATGCCTGCATCTGTTACAACAGATACCTTCAATAAAGGTATTTAAGAAAAGCAGTCAGAAAAGAACATTATGCTTCTCCAGGCTTATCTTTGGAATTACTGACTCTGTAGTTATTTAGAAATGTTTGTTATGGTTAAGATACTGAAGTTAAGTCTCACACCTTACAGTGAGGCATCTCTGCCTACCTATGGCTTCATGATGCAGGAGCCACTTATATTTTCTTGAGAGATGAAAAATGGCTGTGGTCTGGGGAAAAAAAATTTCTATCACCTGAGAAAACTGCCAGGTGAAGGAGGGACATCTGATGGCAGGATCAGGAGACCTGTCAGCACCATGTCTGGGTGTCTACCTGTCACTGAGCAGAGCCCAACATTAAACTGCTTACTTAAACTATACTCATTTCAATTTTCAAATCCTACTAAGTGTGAAATAGTGTTAGATTTGAAGGAGGTGTCAGACTGCTAATGTTCATACTTAGATGCACACAAGAATGCAAATACAGCTCTAACAGACAAGTTCCACTATGCTGTCCCAGGCAGCTTGGGCAGCTTGGGCATTTTATACAAAAAATAAGATTTACTTTCCAGCACTGTTAACTGCCAGTGCAAATAGCCTGAAAAACATAATGACCATCTCTAGACCTTGCACAGAACTTTTCCCCTTAGTATCCTCCTAGCTAGATGAAAGAGGAAAATGCTGTGTGGGCAGGAAACTAAGCATTGTTACTGGACAGTTCTGACATATTTTTATGTTTCAACTCTGAATGCAAACATCTTAATATTCTTCAAAAACAGAAGCCATGTCTCTATAATCAGTAGGCAGTTATCAGGACACTTTCCAATGTCCTTTTCTTAAAAAAAAAAAAAAACACCAAACACAAAACTATACCGTATTTACAAAAAAGATATCATAAAAACAGAAGTCAGGAAAAACCATCCACAAATTTGGAAGAAAAATTGATGATACCACATACTCTAAGCAAACCTGGAGCAATGCTAATTCAGATAAGTAATGAATAGGAAGCATTTTAGTCCTCATCACACAAAAAGCTCAGTCAGTCTAGATTTGATAGGGTTGCAGAAAGCCAAGGGCATACAGCTTCATTAAGAAAGACAGTCTTAACATATATATCCAAATTTGTTAATAAGGCCTCAAGACAGCCAAACACGAGCAGACACCGAACACTTTGCTGAACAGGGACAGACTCAAGCAGAGTCTTATAATTAAACAAGTGCTTGCAGCATTTTGTTCTGTTGGGTCCCCCTCACAGCCTTCATTATAAACTTGTGTTTCAGAGATGGAGCTAAAAACACAGAGGGATAAGAGAAAAAATCTGTAAGTGTTTGCAAACGCAAAAAGGGAACATTAACATTAATGTGCACTGGCTTTTATTTCTGGCTGCTCTGCCCTCAGGTTTGGTCATCTGTCTGGAGAATTATTAGGTACTGTATTTCCTGCACTGCTCCAGTCTCAGTCCAATGATTTCTTACTTGTTTCTGTTCTAAGATTTAAGAGCAGAAATGACGTTCAAAGTCCCTTTCTTCACATCTGCGTAAGCAGGCTCATGACAACTTACGATATAAGAAAAAGAAGTACTTCTGCTGTGACTGTAAGAATATAAAATACAATTTTTCCTTTGATGTTCATTCCATAACTAAGATCTCAAGAGTCAGAACTGTTTGACAGGGACATTTTTTTCACAAATGTGAGGACAAAGGGTCCATTTGGGCCACAGAGATGTTCAGCAATGTTCTTTGAAGGAGAGAAGAGTTGCCACAAAGATGGGTTCAAAAATAAGAAAATTATTTAAATTCTTAATCATCAGGTGTTTATCAGATGGTCATATCTCTATTACTTGTAGATGAAAAAGAGAGGGAAGTCCCTGAGGGAACATTTGTGTTATTCATCTGCCCCTTTCCCTCTACCCTATCAGCATTATGGTGCTTTTAAGCTCCCATTCCTGCCTTCAGATTTAGCCTCCTCCTCTTCTTTTGAGGAGGATCTTCTTCACTCTGAGGGTGATGGAGCACTGGAACAGGCTGCCCAGGGAGGTTGTGGAGTCTCCTTCTCTGGAGATATTCAAGACCCGCCTGGACAAGGTCCTGTGCAG
>Ga0065711_1027847_pt1 | contig 45565 bp, 22 predicted proteins | sample Hoacrofraction12_FD_59098 | JGI IMG/M metagenome (GOLD analysis project Ga0065711, IMG submission 59098) | Hoatzin crop microbial communities from Cojedes, Venezuela - Epithelial fraction 12 v2 (version 2) | ecosystem: Host-associated > Birds > Digestive system > Esophagus > Crop | place... | reverse complement strand
CAAGACCCGCCTGGACAAGATCCTGTGCAGCCTACTGTAGATGACCCTGCTTCGGCAGGGGGGTTGGACTAGATGACCCACAGAGGTCCCTTCCAACCCCTACTATTCTGTGATTCTGTGATTCTGTAATAATGGGCTCTTGGCTTTGAGTGCCTGAACTAAAACAAAAAAGAAAAATCAGGAAAAGAAATCAGTAGAAGCAAACCAGGCTTGAGAAGCTATTTGCATTAAAAAAAGCCTGTGGACTCATCATTTTGAATTAACCAGACAAACATGACTTACACTCAGAACCCAAAGACATCGCATATGATATACTTGGTTTTATTTGATGGTGAAAATATAAATCCCATTGTTGCAGATCTTACCTGCCTGCTAAAATCAACATTGTTCAGATTTCATATTATATAGTAGTGAAACATGTCGTTCTGTTTGCAGGAAATTTGGTCTTTTTCAACTTGGAATGTCAAGAAAAGCATTTCAACATATCTGAAACATTTCATTTTGAAATGTTGAAATTATATGTTTTTACATTTTGAAAAGATACTGCTTTACACCTCATTTTGAAAGCTAAAATATTCACTAAATGCCACACAAATTTGTGAGCAGTGGTGGATTTCAATCCACCTAGAACTTCACTTTTATTAGGATATTGCTCTGTACTATTTTCCCAATTATTCGTCACATTAGTTCAAGAGGAACTTTCTGTGGGCATGATTTCATACTACAGTTTTTCCAAGGAAAAAAATATGCAGCATGTTTCAGAGGGAGAAACAACCTATGCTGCTCGTGAATTTTGTGCTATTCACTCTACTGACAAACAAATGAGGTGGTGAGAGTGGAAACATAAAGGATTTAATATAATGGCAACATTTTTCAGGTTCTCTGTTTATCACTGCATGCTTGTGGCCAACAATCAGCACATTTTTTTCCCCTATCATCAGAGGACTTGTTTGCCTAAATTGCTGTAGGAATTAAAACTTACCTGGAGAAATGCACGGTCCAACAAATCCAAACAAACAGGCACCTACAAGCTGAGCAAACCTGATAGCAATCAATGGTCAAACATGCGAAATCACCTGCAAACTCAAGGTGCATTTAGCTATGGAGGAAAAGTTACTGAACACTGGGAAAGGAAGCTGATAATGTTTGAAAGTTGTATTCAGAGCAAGCAAATTAAGTTTACTAGCCAGGTGCAAAAGGAATGTTGGCAGTGCTGGGAGCGGTCACAGAAAGTGCACAACTCTGTGTGCCAAAGAACACCAAAACCTGGCCAGTACAAATGGAAATGTAGTCCCAACACAAAAAAATATCTCAACCAAAGCAAGAGTCAGATGGTAACTGGAGGGAATAGCCATTAGTAAAGCCTGATGTGTAAATTGGGACATCTTCCACGATTTTTATGTTTACCTAACACCAAAACTGCTTAAAGTCAGAACTGCAGACAGTGCCATGGAGTGACAGAAAGAGAAACAGCCAAGCTTGAGATCACTCCACAGGTGCCAATAGCAAAATTAATCTTTGAAGCAAACTAGATTTCAGTCTCAGCTTTTTGGTCTGCCGGAGGTTCGGGCACAGAGAGGCATCAGGCTGCACCTGAGTTCTCCTGCACCGCTGCCCCACCAGTTACCTCAGCGGGGACGCGGAGAAGTGTCCCTCAAAAGTAGCCCAGAGGCAACAAGCACAAGCCATTTGCAAGGCTCAGTTATGAGCAAAAAGAACACGAGGTTGTTTGTCAAGATGGCAGGGCAGTGTTCATTGTACATAGGATTTGCCATAGAGAATCTTCTCTGTAAAGGTCTAAACTAGGTAAATGAATCTTTCAGAGAACTGAAGGTATCAATCCCTCACAACAGAGAGGCTCCATCACTTTTATGTGTAAACTGCTTGTCATCCAGTGACAGTGGATGTGCTCCAAATATTGTGCACATGGATAACATCCACAATGCCTAATAAAATCATTTAGCCTTCTTAAAAATGTTCTGTGGATACTCTTTTTGTGACAGAAAGACTGTTGTCTTGGGAAGAAAAAATATAAGTAAGCTTTCTTCAAATTTCCACAAATAATGTTTCTTTTACCTCAGCTTCAAGACACAAACTCAATAAACTGCTGAAAATTACTCCTTTCCCTCTGCCCAAGACTACGAAAATGTTCACAGGCATACGGTGCCAAGAAGGGAGTTTCAGGCAGACTTCCATGCAGTTTCACCAAATTTTATTGTCCCCTAAGTTATTCACACCCATCTGTTATCCCCGAGCCAGGCATAAAACTGTGTTTATGACCTCTGGATAGACTCCAAAGATGTCGTGAGGATGTGTCTCCCATGTTCCTTACAGAATCTCCTGGCTGTCAGCATGGCACAAACACGGCACTGCAAGAATCTGAGAAATCAGGAGAGACTTAGGGTGGAGAAAACGTCTTTCGTCTGTGACCCATGGTGAGGTTGGAGATTGTTAGTATTGTGGTAGTCCTAACAAACTTCAGTGAAGATTTATTCCCCATATGCTACTTGATACACATAAACAAATAAATATTTTGTTCCCTCTTGGAGCCAAAAAGCTATTTTAAGATACAACAAAACAAATTCATGTCCAAAGAGAAGGTGGAGAAAAGAGTTCCTACAGGCTACCAACTTGCTTATCTTGGAGGTTTCCCGTTGTAAATGCCTTGACTGGAAGCAGTTAAAAATCAGCCATCTCATTTAATCAAGACCATTGCTTAGTGCAAAGAGGATTGAATCTCCCAGCTCCTTCCACATGCAGATTGTTAAAAACATCTGGAGTAAGGACAACCTTTTTCCTTCTGCATAGGTACAGTGACAACATGGGTCCTAGTTTATTACTATGATTCATAGAGGTTTCCCTGATACAAATAGTAAATGAGTGGGACACCAACCATACTACAGCATTTGATTATACTCAGACTGTGTCAGATTTACACCAGAAATCTGTAAATACAAGTCTTCTTTTCCCATTGTTTGTGCCACCGGTCCACTGGTTCTCTGAATTAATTTTCACACTCTTTGAGAAAGATTCACAAGCTGTATTCTACTCCCACTAAGATTTATCCATGGCAGCTTCCAGCATTCCAGCTTTGTTAGCTCTCAAAAAAATCCTTTCATGCCCTTTCTTTTTCATTTAAGCTGCTCCGTCTTCACAGAGGCTTCATGATCACTTCTTGCAATGAGTGTTCTCCAAGATACCTGATAACTGCAACCTGCAGTTTAATTTAAAGGAAAGCTGGCAAAAAAAGCACTTCAGAGTTGTCAACAAGAGAGTACAAGTGACCTTACAAAATACTGAATCTCCTTGGAGTTTTTCCACATTATTTAATCTTCGTTTCTTCTTCCAGCAAAATCCTTCCAGAAGTCCGTGTGCTCAGAGAATTGAGGTATGAGGAGAAAATCTTCTTGCTGAGGAATAGTCACTCATCATCCGCAGACAAACGGATACTTCTAGGGTGCAGGTTATCTGACTCACTCTAAACATTTACAGTAGGATGGCAGAAATCACTTCTCCATTGGTTATAAAGTCAGAACCTGAGTCATCTAAACATAGGGATGTGTATCTTGAGGAGGGACCTTCTGTCCCTTCCACAAGGCCTCCTCTCAGTGCAGATTTTTACCTCCTGTTCAAGAAAAACTCAGTCTTCTGTTTAGCCTGCACAAGACTGAGATCCCTGTCAAGGCCCATTTTGTAGCCTTGAGCCTTGGGATGCCCTTACCTAGTGCCTGGATGTGAACCGCTCATGGTGGGCACAGAGAAATTAAACCAGGGAGGTGAGAGCTGGGCATCCTTGGAAACATGGAGGGCAGACACAGAAATAAACTGTGTTTTATCCAGTACGTCTCCCAGGACCATCGAGGAGCCCTCATGGGGGTCGGGTGAGTGCACTCCTGGCAACAGAAAATCCTTACTGGAGCAGCTGCCCCACTTTTCCTCCCAAGTCCCTTCCTCCCTGGAAGCAGCAGTCTTAGCAAACTTTTTGGCACCGTCAAAATAATTTAGTATAGGGATGATCAAAGGTTTGTCTAGCTCAGATCTGAGCCAGCTCCAGTGCCTTAGGACTGTAAAGCTATGGCTACGGTGACTGCCTTGACTGAGAAAGTGTTAGAAACTGAAAAAAGAGGAAAAACAGCCTTCAGCCTTCTCATACATGAATGTAAAATTTGTTAGGTGGGTCTGTATCTTTGCATCTATTATTTGCATTTTGTGAAGTGGTTCATTTTTTTTTGCAGCTCCTTAAACTTCTGCCTCTTTCAACAAAACTTAATTTTCCCAAGAGTTTTGCAGTAGATCAAACAGTACTGCACTAGGTGAATTATTATCTCCACACGAATAGGTCTAGTTTTCACCAAATAAACACAAGCAAAAAGAACCAAATTCTTTAGGTTATAAAAATGGTTTTTCTTTCCTTTTTAAATGCAAAAACCTAAGAAAGACTCTTGGCTCATTTTATCACTTACACAATATGTACTAGTCAAGGAAATTGAAAGGAAATTTAAATTATCTCATAATTTAAACCACTAAATTCAAAGAGTAAAGCAATTACAATACGAAGATGGAGCTTCAAAATAAAAAGCCTAATCAATCTAAAAATACAACGCAAGCTTAACTGGTTAATTCAGAAACATTTTTTATTAAGCTAGTATGTCATTTGTGATAATAAATGACATCCCATGGAAGAAATTTACTGCATTACATTTAATTGTCAGAGGGGTGATTAAAATAGCTTCTAAGTACTTAGAACTATGTAAAGCAAAAAACATCTTAATGAATGGTTAATGGTGTACTCATTTCATCCATTACAGGATTACAGAATTTAAGGGAAGATTTTGCCTGTTTATTCACTTAATCTATTTCTTTTGCCGGTGCAAGGTTGCTTCATACAGTATATTGTCAGATTCTTCATCCTGATTCAGTAATGAAACTCCCTTTATCCCAAAATCCATTATTTCTGCTGTGGTTCTTTCACAGCCCACAGCTCTCACTACCTGTCTCAACTTGTTTCCTTTTTTCCTGATTTCCCACTAGTTCCTCTGTTTTGACAGGTCCAAGGATTTGCAATGGAAAAGCTCCAGCTCCTCAGGAAGGTGAATACACAACCTTGTATGACAAGATTCTATTTAAAAACCAGCTGTGGCACATACACAGCCATCAGTTCTGAAGCTTGGTTTTCTCCACATCTACGTGACACTGTGACATTATATGTCTTGTCTCAACTATTAATATCTCATCAGCAACAGGAAAATAAAATTGCAATGGGGGTCAATGTTAGTTATACCCTAACCCTGTATGGTCAATAATAGGCTCTAAATTAGCTGTTACAACTCAGGGAAGAAATTCTTCTGTCTTTGTGGCTAATTATCTGTAAAACTTCAGTTTATTGCACTGCAGCAGTCAAAAACTGAAATCAGCCTTCAGGAAGTGTAAGAAATTGGATAAAATCATGATAGGGAACATCATATGCCGCAAAATTACTGCGTTTCGGCTACTGCTTGCTGCTCCAATTGCCTCCTCTTGAAAAGAGCACAAAACTCAGCAATGGGCAGAAAACAGTGTTAAATGTGATCAGAGGAGGCTAATGGCTCCTGGCAGAGCCGATTCAGCCTGGAAAAGAGATGCTAGCCTGTGTTTTTAAGGTGGTGCAGTGAGGTAAAAATAATCAAGCACGCCTGAGAAGCACTGAACGTGGAACGGGCAATCAAACTCAAGTAGATGGTCCTGGAGTGATCACTGGTGGTCTCTGGTGGTCTCTGAAGTCAACAGCTCAGTGTGCAGCATCGGCCAAAAACGCCAATGCAGCCCTGGGTATCATCAGGATGGATATTGGGAAGAAGTCAGAGGGTGTTATTTTGCCTCTACAGCATTGGTGAACCCACACGGGATTGTAACACAAGGTCACCGAATAATTCAGGCTGACATCTCAGATACTGTGTGCACCTCCAGTCTCCACATCTCCAGAAAGGTAACAGGGCTAGAGGAGGCACAAGAAAAGTCTGGGAGAAGCTGCCTTGTGAGAGACTGAAACAGCTGTGACTCTGCCTTTGGAGAGGGACGACTAAATGGGAATAGGATCAAAGTTTATAAAGTTAAGCTGGTGAAAAAGGTGAAAGCAGAGCTGCTTGTTACTCAGTGGAACATACAAAACCAGAATGAGTATGCACTTGATGAAACAGGTCTGAAAACACTAAAAGGACCAGACAGGCTCATATTCATTAACACCTATGATAAAAATGTTCTGGATGCCGGGGGAATGGACCACAGAAAGTTACTGGGTTCACATGCTCTCCCTAAACATAACCTCCTTTTGCCGCTGCTGGAGATAGAGTACCATGCCAGAGGGATACTGGGTCTGACCTCATAGGGTATTTCTCATGTCCAGGTAGGTTCCCAGATCATAAATACCAGATCAGTGCATGGCTGGGTCACCTGGCAGTCATGCTGAATTTGAATCGGGTACAAGTTCCTTATCACATTTCTGTCAGAATGATCAAAGCACACAACACAAGCTTCTATCAGAGTTATACCTAATCCAGCACACAGCCTGATAGTGAAAAAACTAATCTGTTCTTGGAACACACTGGAACAGGAAGGTGAGTTCATCCCCAATTAACACAGCCTCATGCGGTCACCATGTTCTTGAGAGGTACCCGGATTTACTGTATTGTGTGAGCTACAAAATAATGAGTGACATGGAGAGATGAATAGAGAGGATTTTCTCAGTTTCAGTCCCTGGACCACAAAACAGGACCACTCAATGACATTATCATGGAAAAAGTTTAAAACAAATGAACAAAAGCGCTCTTCAGTGAGACAGATAAATCATCTGTTGCAAGGAAGGTTGTTGAGACCAAAGAATTCAAAGAGATTTCAGGTAAATTTATGGAGTATGACACCAGAGGGTTTGATATCCATCCAGCTCATAAGATTCCTAACTGCATGAAACTGCTGAGGACAGGATCACTTGCTCATTCCCGTTTCACAGACTTTTTTTCCCCTGAGTATCCACCATTGGCCCTTCTTGGGAGGCAGAAACAGGGGTGAAAGGGACCTTATGGTTTGACCCAGTTGCTTCCATGTTTTTAGCATTATAATTTAAAAAAATAATGTTTGCCTAATATTTGCAGAATGACTAAAAGATAATCTGTAAGAAGAAATATCGGTTATATTCAAACACACTCTGAACAACCTACAATTGGAACTTTTGAATTTTGCACATTTCTGCCAGAAATGATCCTAAACTTCAAAGCTCTGAGAAGGCTTCAGAGGCAGCAGTGCCACAGCATGGGACCTCTGCAAACACTGGCCATTTACCCAGGCACATACAGCCCTAGTTCTTTCAAATCCTATCCCTTCTGCAGAAAAGCAATGACTTTTTATCGACACATTTAACATCCTTATACCTCATGAGTCATGACAACAAAGAAGTCACATCCTGAACAGGTGCAGATTGTCACATTCAGCAACTTTTCATATGTCAATGCGCCAGAGCTGGGTAACAGATCTGCTACATACTAATACATGCTCACAAAATAAAGAATGCAGTTATTATGCAGAGACAGTTCATTTCCCCTGTTCCCGAACCTCTTAGTCTTTTACTGCCTCCACAGGAAGCTGGAGCCATCACCTGCTTGTCTCAAAGAGTCCCACCTTGACTTTGGGCAAGTAAAAATCATTCAAGAAACCCCAAGGCAGTATGGAATAGAAAAACACAAGCAGTAATAATCAATTCTTCCAGGAACATTTAAACCAGCATTAAAGGACTTGTTTATTTTCTTTTCTTTCAAAAAGTCTTTAAATATATTTAGCTGAATTTAACTCAAACCTTGGAAGAATTCCCTGAGGGTATTAGACATACCTGTGGGCCTGAGATGCCACTGCTGAGGGCTCCATCCTGTTGTTTTTCTTCCAGTCGCTACCTTTTACACTGGGAACAGACTCTCCAAGCTCACATTTGCGTTCAAGACTCATCTACTTGCAGGTAGCAAGCATGGTGCCTGGTTAGTCAAGCTGGTAAACACTGAATGAGAACAAAGATTTATCCCTGTGCAAACATTAACTCCTCTTGCTCTGCAGACACGTGCAGGAGCAAGCCAGAGAGCCACACGCTGCCCTCCAGCAACAGCTCTGAGCTAAAAGGACACACAGATCTTCACAGCCATAAAGACACCTGGGCAGGGTTTAGATCTTAGATAGACTGAACAACCACTCTCTGGAAAAATAAGTCTGTTTCAGGTATTTGTGTATGTACGACCAGTTATTATCTAATAAGAACACAATTTAATTTTCTTTGTTTTCTCACTTTTTCCACCTATAGCTTGTCTGACTCTTCTCTATTGCAATTCAACATACAGGGCTCTGGTTTGTGGTTACCACTTCTCCTCCCAGTTAAAGGGCTTAATACATGTTATTTTTAGCAAACTTTCAAATTATTCACAACTCTTGCCTCCAGTCTTGTATCTACAGCTGCTTCCTTGACATTTCCTCTTGGGCAGACTCCAGTCCTTGCTGAGAACAGGTTACAGAGGCACAAGACCTCTTCTGTTCTACACTTCCCACAAGACCATTTTCACACTGTTCTTAACCATGTCTGATGCAAGTAAGAGGGAACTGACCCATAGAAAGGATAGTCTATTGTCATGAGGCTGAACACCTCTTTGAGGACACCTTTGGAATTAAGTATTTGAATCCCAGCAGGAAAAGGTGCATGGGGGGGGGGATTCATTCTTCCCACAATACACAACTAAATTCTCTGCTGCGATGAAGTATCCATAGCATGTGAGGCAGCAGTAATTTAACTGGAGTGAGAAGTGCAGCAGAAAAATGAAACAACATTATGCAGCTTAACCCAACTGATCAGCCAGATTCAAAATCCTGCATCCTTTTGTTTCTTCTGGGCAACTTTGGGGAGACAGCTGCCTCTGCAGGTCAGGGCTATTTCCTCTGCCTTGGTTTAACGAGAGACGAGCTTCCAGGCTAGCTGTCCAGAAGATGCCCTGCCCCTCACCTGCACCAGCTGTACTTCTGCTTGACTAGAGCGGTTGGGCAAAGCTCTGCTAGGAGGGGAAATGGTAATTAAATCAGAGATCTCATACAATCCTATATCTTTAAAAAGCCTGTGCAAAATCTGTATGTCTCTGGTGAAGCAGAAAATGAATTGCTTTTTTCTCATTCACCTTTTGAAGTTTACAGTTAGCCCCAAGTTCTTATTCTGGCTTTTTATGGGGTTGCTTTTCTTCAATTTCCTTTCTTACTTTCTCTCATCTTTTTGTTTGTACCACAAGCAAGCCACCATAAAAAATAATAACAATAACAGAAATCACCAGCAGCACATGCCTTATATTTGGGTGGTAATGTGCCCATGCGCCAGGCAGTTAGTGTTACTTTAGCTTTCTAATTCCTTAAAAAGATTAATTACTTTTTCAGTGAAAAGCAGGAACTATACTAAGAAAGGGTACAGCAACATGTATAATAGCACATCTATTCCAGGCAGACTTGGCTGACAACAGAGCAGTGTGGTCTCTGGGACATGCCACAAACACTGCCACTTCAAAGCACATTCACCAAAGCCAGGTTTTAAAGCACTGTTTCCAGATTAAATCCTAAATACCGTGAGCAACCCATCAGCTCTCTCTGTGGAGGCTTGTTCACAGCCTGGTAACACCCAAAAAAAAAAAAAAGTAAACAAGTTGAAATGGCAGCTCTGCAGGACAAAGGCTGGAGACAGTCCTTAGCACCCTGAGTACCCACCAGTGGCTGCTCAGTTTTGCTCACCAGCATCCTGGCAGGCAACCAAACTCTCCTTGGGAAGACTGAGAGCCTCCCTGCCAGGCTGTGAGCCACCTACACCATCTGGATCCCAAACAGCTTCTCTCCGAAGTGCACAAAACTTCCTATAAGACCTGAAACCAGCCAGCAAGCATCCCCTTTGCTCAGGTGGAAATAGCGGCTCCATAATGAACACCCAATTAGTACATGAGTAGCAAAAGCTGAGGCAACATTTTAGCAGCTGCTCTGTCCTAATCAGGACTTTTTTCTTCTTTTTCCTTTCTTTTTTTTTTTCAAGATGCTAACAAAAACAGCTCTTGATTGAAGGGTCTAAAGAGGAGACATTTTGTTGGGAAGAAGGAGAAAATAGAGAGTGTATGTGGCTTGACTGTTTCATTTTGTATAGGAAATGTTTTCAGACTTACAGACTTTAACAGTTCGATGTACAAAGAGGTGTAAATCAGCCCCCAGGCTACGTGGCATACCTGCCTTGAGCTGCCCACAAGAGGAAGTCTAATGCTGAAAGACATGGATGTAAACATGTCCACTGCTCCTCAGCCCATGTGCTTCCAGGTTGGCAAGAGCTGGCATGGAGGAGAAGTCCCACGGACTGTTTTATAACTTAGTGTAGTAACAGCAAGGAAAGGCTGCTAGGGTGGTATCTCCTGTTCCCATTTGCCAGGAAGGACGACGTTGCTATGCTGCCAGCAGCAACTTCTGCTCATGTTTCCCGATGTTTATGTTTCCAGAGCTGCAGTGCAACAAGCAGTGCAGAAGCAGACTCCATATATGTACCCATACATACACTGCATTCAATCCATGTTTGCAGAGAATCTGGTGCAATGGAGATTCTTGTCCCGGCAACTACCCTTTCCTTTTATAATTAATCACTAAGAAATCATGGCTGCTATATAGAAGATAAGTGCTGAATTACTGAAATCAGGCTATGTGATGTTTCCTACCCGTACAACCATTGTACCGATAATTCCTTTCCCCTCACTTTTTCCTGTCTTTACTAGTGAAACTGAAATCTCTCTGGGACAGAGACTGCCTGTCTGTGCCCGTACCCTGGCCATAACACAGCAGGGTCCTGGCCTCTAGCTGCCATCACATCAACAGCAGTGAACAATGCACCAGAATAATTCTGGCTATTGCTGTGGCACACAGTAAATGCTGGCTGAGGGGCAAGGTGTCCAGGGTCAGGACAACAGCCTTCAGGGAGGCGGTAGCCAAAACTTCAGCTTTCTTCAGCAGGTAGTTGACAGCATCCTATTGAAATTGGCGTGAAATAAAGGAGGCTGGTTCTAGCTGTGGTGTTAACACAGGAAAGTGGCAGCAAACAGCCCCATGGGCACCCTGCCTTCACCAACCATCCATCACAGATCACAAAACACATCACAAAGCGCTGCCTGGTGGCTGCCTTTCCCTCAGCCTTGCCTCTTTTCTCCCCTCCCCTAGTAAATCCATTCCCGGTAATATTTGTTGAACACATTTTTCCCCGCCATGCTCCAAGGCCAGCTGTGCTCTGCATCCCCCATTGCCATCTTGCAGAAACACCCCCACGCCGGGCTGTGAGCATCACCCGCCGGGCAAAGCACCAATGCCTTGGTGCCAGCTGTGCAAGGCAGCACAGGGCAGCACTGCCTCCGCCCGACGAACTGCTCAGTGCCACCGGGACAGCAGAACAGAGCATGCCAGGGTTTCGTTTTGTGAATCTGAGGCCGAACAGAAAACTCCCTTGTATTTACAAAGGGTGTGTTTCTCTGAGCTGCCCGATAAAGCGAGGTGCGGGCTGTGCCCAGCACCATGTTATAGGACATTTAGGAGCGTAAAGAAACAGAAAGCTTACATAAGGGGAGGTTTTCAATAGTCAATATGTTAAAAAAATGACTCAGCCCCTCTTCTTATAAAAAAGCAGGCCAGTTCTGGGCTAAGCCAGGTCTCCAGTGGAAGGGAAGGGATAAGAAGAAAGTCAGGATATGGAGTCTATTTCCAGGTCTACTTTTGCCATGTCCATAAAGTTACGTAGCTTTGGGTGGCCTGTTCAGTTAACAGGTTTAAAACATTTGTCTGTCCCAAGGGAAGAGCATCAGGAGACTTCGGCGCTGTTTGAGAAGTGCTCTGATCAAAACCACAGTATTTATAGAGATGGGCTGGTGCATCTAAGGAAAGACTGTCTTGAACAAAATGGTTCCTGGCAACTACTGTAGGCAGTTAGCAATGCACATGTTTTGTTTTGAGTTTCTCTAATGGGTGCAGAATATTGTTCTCAGTCACCTTAGAAAGCCCACGGGGGCTAGTGCCTTTTGCTCTGTGGGATCTGGACTAAGCCAAATGATCCCAAACTGGGCACATTGCTGCCAAATGCAAGCAGCTACAAGGAAGAGTTAATTCTTGTTGTTGTATGTCAGAGAACCTGAACTACAAATTGTCTGCTGCTGGGGAGTCCTCAAAGCGTTAGAATAACATACTTGTTTAGAAAAACTGAGAAGATGAAATAGGCCACCTCCTCAGCAGGTGTAAATTGGCATATCATCTCAGTGACTAGGTGGTCCTAGAAATGGGATTACTGTAATTTTTTGAGGGAGGAATCCATGTGTCAAAAACTAGGCAGAGGCATCCAGCTAATGATACAGCTAAAAAAAAGTAAAGACACTGGATGGACCCTAGTATAAAAAGCAGCATTGGACTTTTGTAAGTGATGCTGCGAGCTGATTGTGAGCCAAGAGGAGTGCAGATGTGGAAGCATCCTCACAGGACCGTAGCAGGAGCAGTTTCCCGATGCTTCCTGCAGCTTCAGTGAGCGTGTTGCAGGGCTGCCAGCCAGGGATGGAAAGCCAGGACCTGCCAACTGCGGCAAGTCCTGGCTGGTGCAGGGAAGTGATGTTGGGTTACCCTCAGTGAGTGCATTTCTTACCAAATATTGAACTGATGGATGCTTTGATACAAAGGAAAAGATTGCGATTTCGAAAAATAAAATAAATGCTTTGTGGAAGTGAAGCATTACATTCAGTGCCCTACCGAGGGGGACCATGGCTTTGTGACAACACCTCTAACTCCATCTTTTTGCACTTGCTTTACTAGATATTTTTATCTCAGGAAGAGAAAAACATACTGAGGTGCAGAGGGGGTGGTACCTGTGAGCCCTGAATCGTAACCCCAACTGTGCCTTAAGGCAGCCGAGAGCTGCTGGCAGGTCTCTGAGCCCTGCTTCCCTTCCACCTACCTGCTTGTACTGCACGTGCTGCAGCGTGGCTCAGGCAGCACAAAGTGCTCAGACCCCTGCTGATGCCTTCGGTTCTACTTTTGCAGCATCATACACACCTACTGCATCTGCAGAAGTAACATAGCATCCATGATAAGCTTGGGTCCCTGCTGGTCTGCAAAGAAACCCACTCAGCCAGCAAGGCAGGGAGAAGTCTCATTGCCAGGTCAGCCAGGAGGGGTCTATAATTAGCCTATAATCAGTGCTGATACCTCACTCGGTGCCCTGTGGGCATAAAAATAATCCTGGGTCTCCATCCTGGACAGGAACTGTTACTGACCAAGCTTTGTTCCCATGAAGTCAGGCAGACAAGGATCCTTTTCCAAGCCATTTCTCACAGGTGGTGATTCAACCCTTCACAGACAATGCTGGGTCACAGCATTCAAGCCTGTGTTTTGCAGTTCAGCTGTGCATCCCACTTCTCCCTAAGGGGCTTGTTATTTTACAGTACTCCCAACATACTTACTTAATCTTCGACTTTCTTAAGACCGCTGGGAAGATTTGTCAGCAAATTACTGTGGAGCTCGAAGGGGAGAGGAATAATAAGTCTCATCTGGGTGGACTCAGAGCACAATAAGTGTAAGGTTTGGACATGGCTGTAGGATCAGTCCCGAGCCAGACGTTACTCTCTTGTCAAGGTACGAATCAAGCCACAGGGTTTAACTCCTCTCCCTCCTTTCTCCATACACTTGTTCCCAGTCATTAAAGCCTGCCTGGGCTGTGGATATGAAACATCCTTAGGGCTGCCCTATTTTTTTACCGAACCCTGTAGATCCCAAAGGCAGAGCTATGAGCTTTCCTGTGCTTTGATGGGAAATGATGCTCTGCCTTCCGCTCAGTGCAAGGTCCTGCATCCAGCTGTCAGGACTCACGGCCCAAAACTACAGCCCACCAATATGACCCCCAAACTGCTGACCAGTTCATTGTTCTGGTCTGAGGAGCTACTGGAGAGAGTCCAGTGGAGGGCTACAAGGATGATGAGGGGACTGGAGCATCTGTCCTATGAGGAAAGGCTGAGGGAGCTGGGCTTGTTCAGCCTGAAGAAGAGAAGGCTGAGAGGGGACCTCATAGATGCTTATAAATATCTCAAGGGTGGGTGTCAGGAGGATGGGGCCAGACTCTTTTCAGTGGTTCTCAGTGACAGGACAAGGGGCAATGGGCACAAACTGAAGCAGAGGAAGTTCCGTCTGAACATGAGGAAGGACTTCACTTTGAGGGTGATGGAGCACTGGAACAGGCTGCCCAGGGAGGTTGTGAAGTCTCCCTCTCTGGAAATATTCAAAACCCTCCTGGATGCGGTCCTGTGCAGCCTGCTGTAGGTGACCCTGCTTTGGTAGGGGGGGTGGACTAGATGACCCACAGAGGTCCCTTCCTACCCCTAACATTCTGTGATTCTGTGATTCTGTTCTCCAGTGATGACGTAAAATATTCTGTGAATGCCAATTAAGCAGTGACATTTGCAAAGATGCTTCTGTTTCATCAGCACTTTCTTTGCACTGGAACATAACCGTTGGCTGTCCAGCAGGGAAGTATTGACTCCTTTCTGGCACAGAAGCAAACCCAGACTGTTTACTTCAGGAAGTGCTCTGCGTCTGAGATCATCACACACACAGTGAGATTCTCCAACAAGTAGACATGAAGTTTAAACACTGGTCGGGAGGCCAAGCATGTTGGTTTCCATAAACAAAAAGATATCTGAGCACAAAGCAGCTCAGAAGTCACTCCAGCTGGCAAAGCGCCTTTTTTTTATTCCAGCCTCAGAAGGGTTGTAGCTCACCTTACCAAGACAAGCACCTGTTGGGCACACACAAGGATCCTGATGGGTAGATGTGGAGGATGAGGGATGTAGGTGGCACGCCCAGAGTTTTACCAAAAGCTACTGCCAGTTCTTGAGTACATAATACAGTTCTGTATTTACAGCAGCCTATGTAGGAGATTCAAGTAATGATTTTTGCGTTGCCCGTGTGCTGACAACACTTTTTCACTTCCTATGTCCCTGTGATCCTGCATCATCAACATTGTATCTCTTTCCTTTTTGAATCTATCCTTCCATCATCGACCTGTTCTTATCGTGCCTACTTCAGTCCCCGTCCGAATAAGAAACAAGACAGCCGTTGACCAATGTAAAAGATGGTCCTAGAAGACTAGACTAGTAGCAGGTGTTTCTGATGTTTCTTGAAACAGGATGAATATCCCATTTCTCTTAAAGTACTAAGAATTAATATATTTCTGGCTCAGTGGGGCTGTGAAATGCTAGAGTTTAATAGTCATATATTCCACAATAACGTCCTGATCTGCAAAACTTTCAAATTAATCTTCAGTATGATTTTAGAGGATTATCTTCATAACATACTTACATCTTTTTAAAACCAGAAGAGCAGATGCTGCCTTCATTCTTTCTGTAGATATCAAGTTTAAACTGAGCATTTTCTGAAACAGCTGGTACAGTAAATGTGTCCAAGCTCAGACACAATCATTGCAGGGTGATTTGATTTTCGCTCTGGTTAGCCTATACCCTGCCAGGCCAAACAAACTCCTTCCTTCTCTGGTCCTGAACTAGTCATGAGAGAGAGAAAAAAATAATATCACCTTAAACAATTATTTATAAAGCATTAAGTTATTGGCCAAACCAAATCCCAGCAACCTTCCAAGGGCTACCAGCAGGACACCAGGCTGCTGCTACTCCATGCCAGGTGACCTGCTGGAGGTGCTGCTCAGGGAGGTAGCAATGACCAGCCGCAAGTACACGTGCTTCATGTTGATGCTGCCAAACGTCTCTAAACCAGACTGGGAATTGATCTCCACTGGTGCTGCAGCAATGCAGTTTCTATTTGCTACCAGAAAATCCAAACTTGTAAAAAGAAAGTGTGAAACCAGCCCAGACTTTCCATAAAATCACCCTTTCACTCAAAGTCAGCTGTATCTTTCAGATGGGCGAGGCTGAAAGTTTTCCAGACGAACATCTCTCTGCCCTTTTGTCATAGCCATCAATACAACCTCATTTGTCAATATTGCCTCTTTATTTTAGTGGAGTTGGAGGGAAGCTGTTCAAACGAAGGCTGTGTAAAATGACTAGGGCACTATTAGTGCCTGAAATAAACATCTTCATCTCTCAATATTTGCTTCCCATTAACGTCCTTGAGAGCACCCTGCCTCCACAGGGTGTAACTCAAAGGAGTTTGTTGTTCTGAGCCATGAGTCACACTTTGTCAACACCAAACACATTTGGTTGAACCAAGCACTTTCAGTTACTGCCGTATTTCTCAAGGTGTTTGGAAGCAGCCAAGCTTCAGCAACTGCCACCAGCATTGTTAGTATCAGAGATGGAAATGGCTGGTCAAAACCAGCTGTCTGCATAGTCTGGCAAGGAACCTGTCTCCAAATGAAAATTTTGAATGTACCTCCTTGTGAAGGATCAGATCTGCAGCCCTTGTGCTTCAAATTTCATTCATATTTTACTAGGATTATTTAATAAAGAAGAAAAGTAAACATGAAAGAAGAAACAGATTATTACATGAGGAAAGATTGTTGGAGGAATGACTAATATGCCCCCTCTGTATAAACATACAGAGAAATAATTAATCTTTTATTCATAGAATCACAGAATCATAGATTAGTTTGTGTTGGATGGGACCTTTGAAAATCAACTAGCCCAAGCCCCTGCCATTTGTACGGACATCTTTCACTAGATCAAGTTGCTCAAAGTCCCATCCAACCTGACCTTGAATACTTCAAATGACAGAACTTCCACAACTTCTCTGGGAAACCTGTTTCAGTGTCTCACCATTTTCATCATAAAAAATTTCTTCCTTACGTCCAATCACTTTTAGTTTAAAACCACTGTCCCTTGTCCTGTCACTACAAGCCCTGGTAAAAAGTCTGCCTCCATCTTTCTTATAAATGCCCTTTGTATATTGAAAGGCCACAGTAAGGTCTCTCTGCTGCCTTCTCTTCTCCAGGCTGTACAGCCCCAACTCGCTCAGCCTTTCCTCACAGCAGAGGTGTTCCACCTCTCTGATCATTTCTGTGGCCTCCTTTGGACCCACTCCAGCAGGTCCATGTCTTTCCTGTGCTGAGGGCTCCAGAACTGGACCCAGGACTCCAGGTGAGGTCTCACCAGAGAGGAGCAGAGTGTCAGAGTCCCCTCCCTCGACCTGCTGGCCGCGCTTCTCTTGATGCAGCCCAGGATATGGTTGGCCTTCTGGGCTGCAAGCGCACACTGCTGGCTCATGTCCAGCTTTTCATCCCCCAGTATCCTTAAGTCTTTCTCTGTAGGGCTGCTCTCAATCCATTCATTCCCCCTTCTGTACTGATACTGGGGATTGCCCCGACCCACCTGCAGGACCTTGCATTTGGCCTTGTTGAACTTCATGAGGTTTGCATGGACGCATTCCTCAAGCCTGTCAAGGTCCCTCTGGACGGTATCCCTTCCCTCAAGTGAATCAGCTGCAGCACTCCATGCTTCTGCAAACTTGCTGAGGGTGTTCATACTACTGAAGGAGGAAAGCAATACATCACTGAGGTAATTTTCCATATCCACTGTTTCAAAAACATTTCTTCCCTGGCACAATTGATTTGCTTTTCCTTGTGCTGCAGTCCCTAACAGAGCTGCTGAGCAGTAGTGAATAGGACTATTGCCCCAAACTTGAAATAAAAGTCACATACTATGTTCACCATTGCTGGGGTCAAGAAAGGGAATGTCCCACTTCACATTAGCAGGCAGGGTACCCTCAGCTGACCGGTGGAGACAGACAGGCTCTTCCAGACAGCACTTCTTAGCAAAGACTTCTCCGGTATTATGTGAATTGTTTTCAGGAGGAATACTTCCCTCAATGACAACAAGCAGCCTGGATCCTATATAATACCTAAAATCAGAATAAACCTGCCCAGCCTCCTATTGCCTTTCTACTGTGATAAGCCCTTTTCAGAGGACACTTCTTTTTGTTTATTTTAAATTTATTCATCAGCAATGCAGCAGAAATATCTATTTGCTAATAACTAGAAATGCTTTCTTCTGAAGATTTCAGAGACCTTTGCAAGGGCAAGTGTAGACTCATTTTTAAAGATGGCAAAATCAAGGAACAGAAAAGTTAATGGTCCTACAGAGGCCAGCCTATAAGTCATAGCTCATAGTTCCTATCTGCTTGCCCAAAAGGCAGGATTATTTGCGACATAGTTAAAGCATGTAAAAAAAGGTGAGAAGTGCAAGCTGATTTTGGCTTTGGAAAGGATTGCTTATGTTTGTCACAAGCAGCGCACTACAGCAAGTCTCATTTTTCATCTTCTACAACTCCCTGCTACCGACAAATCCCCAGTAAGAACAAATGCTGGCTGGAGCGATATGAGACACTCTGGAAGAGGCAACACAGCCATTTTCTCTCAGTGGAGAGCCCACCCTACGTCTCCATCCTGGAGGAAGCCACAATGCACAGCCGACTTTTTGACTCCTTTGCCTTCAGCAGCGACACACCAAGGCCTGGCAGTTTTCCATCTGTGGAGTCCATGGTAAGGGAGTTGCCTTTTTCAGCCAGTTCTACCAGGGCAGCATTTCTGATGGTGCTGACTTAAACCTTCATTTCAGAGCTAGCCAAAGGCCCGAGCTGCAGCTTGGAAGAGACTCAGCCGACGACAACAGGGTTCAGACGCATTGGACTTGCTTTGTATCACTACAGACCGTTAACTGAGGGAAACGCCAAGTAATTTCACTTAACATAAATGTCTGTTGTTGCAGGCTAAATTAAATCAAATTTTCTCCTATCTTCTGAGAGTATGGAAGCCCAGAGTTATTGCTGATCAGCCAGAGCATTCATGTCTCAGCCTTGGTCTGCATGTGTGGGTTGGATAATGGTTCTTCCAGGCTTTTTGCATGGCTCCAGCATGCCCAGCCAGAAACAAAAAAAATCTGAGAAATCTATCATCACTGAAAATATTGTGTATTTCAGAAAATCTGTAAAACACCCAGAAAATCCACCTTGGAAGGCAGCAAGAGTAAAGAGCTAGCAGAAAAAATACACTTCGTTTCGATTTTGACATTTGCAAAGGTACAGCTTAAAAAAAGAAAACAATCCCAGGAAACAAGATCTCCAGAGTGATTTACACATAAATAAACTAGGAAATATGGATCAACATTGACAAAGAAATTTAGGCCAGATGCTCAGCTGGCTGTCACTCTGACAGTTTCCACACTGATACCAGCTGTATCCAGCTCAGCCACCTGGCCAGCACTTCCACCAGAATGCATGAGAGGAAAAAGATGTAAGTACCCCATCAAAGTCACAATATGGGGCTTATCTGAGCATGATCTGTGGCCACACATCTAGACACTAGTGACAGATTCATCTTACCTAACTTCAGACGTCATCTAAATGTAGGCTGCCACATCCCAGCCAGTCAGCCCAGGTAATCCATATGAGTTAGACATTAGAAATGCATCCATACGAATCAGGCACCAGAAGAGTTCATTTCTCCCCATCAACTGGGAAGGGAGTCTAGACACTTGAGGCACCTACATTTGTCCAGATTAATCCCACCCCGCTGTGGCAAGCCTGTGCAAGAGGGTGTGAAAACAACAATAAACTATATATCAAATTTTCTTAACGTGATGCAGATATTTCAAACACACAGAGATCGTGTAGACTGCTTTGAGGCATTTGGGGGATTTCACTTGCGAAGCCGAAATGTAAGGGTTTCCCTGCCCTATCTCTGAACTCCATATGGAGAACAGCTCATCTTTTTATGAACGTGATCAGTTCAGCTCTACCTCAGGGCTCTACACAAGTAACTTGATGTCAGCATTTCTCTGGGTCGGTGAAGGGGACACAGTGGTGCAAGTTCTTGCCTGCTCGTGGTTGGAGTCAGCAAATCTCCCCACTCCAAAGTGAGATTATCCATCACCCTGTCCTGATGGAGGAGTAAGTGACATCGCAAAGCCTCTCTGTGCCACCAGTGCTTTGGTCCTCACATGCCACCTGGTGGTGCCTCTTCCTTTGCGGATAAAAAGGGATGAGTTGTGCCCTGTGAGTAGCAAGCTTTCTGCAGGAATGGAGCTGCCTACAGGTCTGGTCCCCATTGAACGTATCTATTTGATGGGCTTGTAATAAAGAATTTAAGGCAGAAGTAAACATTGGTACAAGTAACAAAAAATATGTTTATGGAAGGAAGGAAGGACGAAAGGGACGATCGGGAAAAGCTTCATCAGAAGAAATTCAGCATAACTTCCCTGAGGTGTGTGCATTGCAGCCAGGACCCAAGGCTGGTGTTACACACGGGAGTCAATGCATGTTTTCCAAGTCCCATACAAAGACCTCACCTTCAGTCACCGTTTCTATCTATGCAGTTCATTTTAGTCAGGTGAAGTCACTAGATAATAGCATTAGCCGCTTTATGAGTGAGACCTGAATGCCAGCCTCCCAGAGCTTTTACAGTAGCTTCATAATAAACAGTAAAAAACCAATAAAATGAAAAAAATATATCAATAAAGAAGTAACAAGGAGTCAAGAAAAGAGGAATGACTTGATTTGAAGAGCAGCGGTTTCACCATTGGCCGGGGATGTCCCCGTGCTCCATTGTCATAGCTAGTTGCTGGTTGTCACAGCAGATCACAGGTGCTTTCCTACATTCCCCAGGGAAAAGGGGATTGGAGGAGATCCCCTTCTCCCAGGGCAGCTTTCTTCATCTGCAGAGAGTGAAACCAGGACCTTGCTGCCTGGATTTCATGGTCACTTGCTGGAGGCACAGGCTTGCTCTCCAGTGCCTCTGCATCACCCGGGACCATGAAAATGCCAGGAAAAAGGATTCAAGGCATGTAACGAGGAAAAACGAAGAAGGTTGCATTTTATGCATCCTTGAGCCAAAAAGTGCTCTAGAGGTACTTGCTCAAAATACTTCAATGTACCATTGATTTTTTTGTTTGTTTCTCAGTGGAGAGCACCTTCTGGGCCTTAAAAGCCACCATATTTTACCTAGGTACAAGACCAGTAGCAGGAGGTTTCCTGATGTGTTTACAGGCTTAACATCAGGAGTTACTTCTACACAGACAGGTCACACAACCCTCAAGTTGGATTTTGCCTTTCTTAGCAAGCAAGCCTTGCGTCCATAGCTCATGGCTCACTATGGATTAAGGGCTTCTTGAGCAATGGCCCAATACTCAGAGCTCTAATTCTGAACTCTCAAGTTTTTCATGTGCCAGGACTTTTACACACACAGGACTTCCACACATGAGCTGGGGATGTGCTGGCTTGGGCCAAACCCCAGGCAAGGTGCACCCAAATCCCATGCTCAGACATGGCCAACCAAGTCAGCAGAGGTCAACCTGCGGCACTGAGGAACGGACCCCCAAGATGCCAAATGCCATCATGACCCACCTGCACAAACCAGTGCTCCAGAGCCCTGGAAGATGTTTGTTTTGTGCTCACACACAAGGACTAGATTGTGCCATTAGGCATAGGGCTTAGAGAGCAAAATGCTCCCCAGGGAGTTTGTGAGGAGATTCTCCCCCTGCCTTTCCCTCAGCAGCTGTACAGATGAAAATCCATAGCACAGGGCAGAAAAAGGAGGGATTACAATTCCCTGAGTGCTTACGGAGAAATCCAAACCCTCCTCCAAAGCAGAGTCAGCATAGTCAGCTGCTTCTCTCAGCCACCCAGAACTTGCCAAGGGGTGGCCCAGCTCCTTCCTTGCTGCTTGTTGTGTGATTTTTGTGACAAGCTCGCTGTGCCTGTCTCAGCCCAAAGCTGCCTTGTGACGTGGGATTCTTCCCAGTGCTGCGCACACCACAGCTGCAAGCCAGCTGCCTCAATGTGTTCAGACTATGGGGTGGCAAAGAGACATACACAAGTGGGACCAACTGTGCTTTGTTTTCAGTTGTAAAATGATTTTTGGTCTCATTTATAATAACTTTTTTTTTTAATCAGTCACATTTACACCTTAATAAATAGCTGAAGTCACATAACGTATTTTTAGTGGATCAAATCCTGCTGTCAGGTATGCTGATGTAAACTCTAAAACAATTACGTATTTCTCTAGAGCTATCCCAGAACTGTATCTGAGATAAAACCAGAATCAGTAAGTAGAATGTCAGCTCTCATAGTAAACATATTTCCCTACTACCCATAGAAACTAGGTTCTCTTCTGAAGGTACAATAGCAGTACACAAGAAAATGAGAACATGAACTGAATGAAATACCAAATACTTCAGCATTCTCAAAATAAAAATCTATTGATGTCAGAAAAAGCAATCTAAGAAAAAGACCTATGAAAATTTGTTATTACTATTCTTTAGATTGGATTCATATCACTGTGGTATTTCACATTTTCCTTCAAACAAGTCAAATTCCAAAGTGCCTTAGCAATGCTTCGCATTGCTGAGACTATGGTTTCTTAAAAATTAACTACAAAACTGAACTGAGATGTAGCTAATCCATGAAAAACAAACCATTACCACTTTCCAAAGTTAATAAGCTGTTTAGAACCAATTTTTTAAACCCTGAGCCTAGGAAATCTCTAGTGCAGAGACTAATCCAATACCACAGGCATTTGGTGAAGAACAGTAAATGACTCAGGCTCTAGAACCATGTAGCGCTCTCAGCAAAATAAGTCCATTTCAACAGAAGAAATAGAAAAGTTGATTTAAATCTTGCCAGAGCTAATGCTAGATTAGTTTTATGTACATTTTCTTAGAATGTTTCAATGAAGGAAGCAACTAGTAAAACAAAACATGTCTTTCTCATCACACACAAAATCTTGTGCAGTTGTCCTAGAATTTAAGGCAGGCGCAAATTAAAATTTGTCACTACCTTAAATTTATTTAACCACTACCATTTATTTACTACTTATATAAATTAATTTATGGTAAGTTCTCAGGCAAATTCTCTAAGCACTTTAGCCAAAATTTGATCTCAGTTCCACATATCTGGGTCCGTAAAGACTCTACAAAATCCATGAAAACATTCTGTGTTTGGTTGACTACAGCCAGGTAAAATTTGTTCGCTAGTACCACATTCAGCTCTACCGCAAAAGGAGGTGGAAATGAGAGAATACACTATAAGCAGTACATCTTATTTAAATCACCTTTTTGTGAACAGAAATATAGAAACATACAAATAAACATGGATATATGCATATATATGCACTCACAGGCACATACATCCACACATTCCTCTGTTCTCTTTCAGCAAAAAACGCAGTATCCTCTCCTTATGAAAAACAAGCACTTCACAAATTAGAGCTAATCATCAGCTCATGAACTGGATTGATTTCAGGAAACTAATATTGTTCATAGGTGCTGCACCTAAGGACTAGAAGTGTCAAATTTTGCCCTTAGACGCATCCTATTGAAATCAAGAGAAGTTCTCACTGGGTAAAGTCAAGCATACTGCTTCTACCTAAGAAACATGGCGTGCTGTTTGTACATACTTGTTCAAGGCAGAATCAGAAAAATACAGGGAAAGACACCATTTATGTTAGAACTATTGATGCAGCTGTAGAAACCACTCTCGAACATTTGAGCCCCAAAGCTCCAGACCAGGGAGGTCTGGGTGATTTCTGTTCTCCTACTTGCACTGCTGGTTTGATGCAGAAGTGTGAACCAGGGTAATCCCGAAGATGCTACACTTCTTAAAAACAGTGGACAGAAAAAGAAAACCCTAAAGACATAACATTCATCTCCTCCCATTTGCAGCCCATTCAAATTAATGCTCTTTCCTTAAAGACTTATAAAGGATAAACCTATACCAATACAAAACGTAAATGAAACTTTCACGTGAGCACCTCAGTGTTTAAATTCTAAGTCTTTAGGTATTTATGAACCTCATTTTTCTTGCTACAGAATGTCCTACATTTGCTTTGCCAAAAATAATGGAAATATAGAAAAGACATTACCTTGGCTTTTTTTCTTCCATCTCCTACGCTTTCCTATTGTCTGCTGTCAAAATGGCCTTCAGCAACTCATCCCGCACCTGCAAGACACACCACTCTTCTTCACTTGCCTGCCATAGGGATTCTGCCTGTGTTTATGATTAACCCACCGAGATATCCGCCACAGTAGGGTGAGGCTGTTTAAACACTTCATCATATTCTTGACTCTTAATCTAGATAAGGTTTCCCAAAGCACTGAAATGTACGAGTGCTGTTACCTGCTTAGTGAAGCCTTGCAAAACTCTGTGGTTTTGGCTCATAGTGCTCCTTTATAGAGACATTTTTTCCTCCTCCTGTCACGAGTGGGTTCTCTCCACTGCTGCGGTCAGGTGGAACCAGCTTACGACTCAGCCAGCTTTTTGGCTCATAAAACAGCTCCAGCAGCACAATAGCCTGATCTTGTGGGGTGCGACGATGCCAAAATGGGGTATGCATCTGCTTTCATAAGGCTTCATCCTATTCAGGTATTTGCTGAACTAATACAATTTTCTCCACATGCCCAGACCCTTTCTCCAGACTTGCCAGTCCAGGCTACTCTCCCCAGTGTACACACATCCCAGTGGGGTCAATGAAAGTTTGGCTACGATTAATTAGAGACTGGTGGAGTAAATAGGCAGAAGAAAAAGCTCAGAACTTTAGTTCAGAGATACTGCTCCCTACGTGTCCTGAATAGAAGAAAAAACATTTTCATGATGAGGACAGTCCAGCACTAGAACAAGCTGCTCAATGAGGTTGTACAGTCTCTGCCCTTGCAGGTTTTCAGTACTTTGGTGGACAAGGCCCTGAGCAACCTGGTCTATGCTCACGGCTGACCCTGCTTGGAGCAGGAGGTTGGACCAGAGACCACCCGAGGGCCCTTCCAGCCTCATGTCTCCTGTGATCCTGTCCTACAGTCCTGTATCCTGATACTGGTCATGGTGTGTGCAGGTATATCAGGATTTACAGCATGGGTTGAGGGTGAAATCTTCTCCCTATAGCAATGCTGATATTACTGTGACTGCATAAGTCACACATCCTCTCTGAACTACAGCTTACACAGCTGCAATATCGGGATGTTTCTAGTTCCTTATTTCCCTGGGGCATTTGCAAACACAGTATAAAATTTTCAAATAATTCATACACCAAATGATGATCTACAGTGTCACAGCAATACAGCAAATGCAACATTTCCATTAGTCCTTGGAGCTACACAGATGTAAACTTCAGGACAAACCACAGGCATATTTTAGACAATGTCTTGCTTAACCTAATTAAACTGACTGAACATCAGCCCACTGACCAAATACAGAGGGTGTTAACAAGCTGATCATTTCATCTCTCATAGAAAAAATACACACATCCTTCACTGTGCTGCACAGTTCTGCATAAGTAAACCTGTTTCATGCATTAAAATGGCCATTCACATGAGGATAAATGAACTGCTGCAATTAATACAATTAGCACAAAAAGAGGTGACCTGGCTCACTGTGCAGTACATTGCATAGGCAGTCATTTTGCTACTCAGTTCGGTAGTTTTGCAGTTCACATTCAGGTGTGGCTGAAGAGTTGTGTTGAGGAGCAAATGGGGAGGAAAAGAAAAGCCTGATCTCTTGACAAAAGGAATGTCTTACGTCATGAAGGTTAATTTGGGTCTTTCCAAAAAAGAAACTGTTCTCCCACTTGGTTAAAAACAGGTTTATTGTGTCAGAGGGACACAATAAAGGGCATCAAAGTTTGTTAGGATTTTTCAATTTGATTTTTTAGGGTTTATGGCTGTTTTAACACTTGGCTAGTCAGCTCAGATGTTCTAGGTGCTAAGAAAAACAAAAACAGGGACACGTTCATACCACATGGTTTAGACATTTATCACTGTTGGGGTTTCATGCAGCAACCTGAGCCAAATTAACAGCTCACTGCTGCTGTGAAGGGATGGGGGCATCAATCCCCCTTACCAGTCAATCCTTCTTCTGCTCTCAGCCATGTTCCTGATGATGACACCAACTATGGCAACACTGCTATGAGACAGTTTAACTCACTAATCCACCAGAAACAAGTGGACAGTTTGGAACTGTCTTGCAGAAGAAATCAGAGAGTATGGAGCCAGGAGGAAAGGAGCAAGGGCCATCACATGGCAGGGAGCAGGAGGAAGGACAGGAGGGAAGACAGAGCTAACAGGTTGGCTCAGATGCTGATGAAACCACAATCTTGAGTACTTGGCCTAGATTCACACGTTCCCTGTGTGGCCCATGAAGGTACATGGAGAGCTATTTCTTCCTTCACCCAAAGATAAGTTTATCCTGACAAAATAGTTCTAGCAGCTGTCTGAGGTAGGTCTCTAGGTACTTCTGTGTGCGTACTCATCAGGACAGCTGGAGACAGGAGAGGACCTAGGTTCAGAAATAAGAATGAAAAGGGAGAAATTCTGCCTCAACAGGGGCAAACAGTGCCATCTATGACGCCTCAGGACATTCTACTTGGTCTCTCTTCACTGCTCCAGAATTGCATGGGTGCCCTATGGATGCTGTGCTATACCTGCCAGCCCTTTGGGTGGCTGAGCTCCCTGGCATCTCTGATGGCACTGGATGCCTGTGTTTACACAGCTCCCACTTTTTGCACTTGATACAGCAGATCAGGGGAATTAAGCACGACACACTGATTTTTAGTAGGTAATGCTGCAGGGCTGAGTTCTGAAAACTGGTTTAAATAAAACAAAAGATTGAAATTCAGTTTTTGGAAAGTCATTCCAATCCATTCTGGGTGAATCTCAGTCAGCCCTGCTCCCACATTCAAGGGAGCTTGCCTTTCACAGCACCGAGCTTTTTCACTTTGTAATTATTTGGGGTGTTATCTGGAGTGCAGTTAGCTCAGTAGATAGTATAGTCATCACTGATCATTACATTACAGAACTGATATAGTTTCCTTCACATTTAGGATACTGACCCACTGTAATGAGGGAGAATCATCCCACATGATGCCAGACATCCATCAGGGTCCAGCTGCCCTCGATTCACTGCTCCAGGGCCCTTCCTAATATACCTGCCCAGAGGTGCCTCACTGCCCTGCATGGACTAGAAAGGGGATTTACGATATTAAGTGACATTAATCTCACCCTAGGTATTTTTATTTCTCTAGTTCCCTGGAAGATGCCAGTCTCCTGGCTCTGTGGGAGACCACTGAAGGCTTTGCTGCACAGAGGATGCAGGGGAGTTAAACTGAATTAACTTTTAAAGTGGACAGATTCATCTGCATTAATCTCCATGTAGAGACACACGCTCAGAATTACTGTGACTGTAATTTGATTTGGTTTGCTTAAGTTTGGAAGTGAAATAAATGAAAGTGAAATGCGGGACACTTCAGCGCCCTGGAGGAGGTCACCCAGGAGTTCAGCCAAGTCTGCCTGATCCGCTTGAACACCCTGGGGGCAGAGGAGCCTGCAAAATACTAACTGTGAGCTGAGAAGCAGTGACTGTGGTGATGGTCTGCTGTCTGTAGGGGGGAAAGGAAGAGGAAACGTGTGTTGATATTGGGCTTTCACTCTGCCGATACCTTAGGTTTAGTACGTACTCCTGTAAATGCCAGCGTATTCTTGTAGCAGAAAAAGACTTTGCAGAGAGATAATGATTGACCCTATTGGAAATCCGCAATGGGGTTTCTGCTGTCCTCCGGTAGTGAGATTTGGGTTGGTATTAACTGACACTAATAACTCAGGAACAACACAAGAACATTTTTTTCAAAACAGCTACCCAATGATTAAACATCGAAAGTTCTGTTGTGTTTCAATAAGGGGAAAAAAGGCAAAACCAGGTCTGTCTGGACCCACATCCAGCAATGCAATGCTGACTGGAGAGAGCTCCCTGGCTGAGGCGTTACGTGAGCCTGGGGACTTCCAGAAACTGCTGTGACTCATAAATGTTTACCCACTAATATTTCCTCAACCCCTGACAAGGCAAGTTGATTAGACAGTTTAGATGACAGTAGTCAAAAGGTGTGGCTAGCTTTCATGATATGCTTATCATTATTAGTTTGAACAGTGCCTTTATGCTTGCAAGGGAGGGCCTGAGTAACGTAATGTAGTGCATTGAAATGCTGAGGAGGACGGTCAGGGTAAAGCACATTGCTGGACAGAAATGGCAAAACAAGCAATGAGGAAAAGGGCTCCACCCAGGCAGATGAAAAGCTGGCAGAGGTTCTCATACACCTCAGAAGGAAAGGAGAAAGAGAGACAAATGGAGCGGTTTATTGTCAAAATTCACTTGGAGAGTTCAGTACAAGGACATCTTATTTATGCAGTGGTTATGTCTAAGAGTCCCTTTTGTGGACAAAGCATCCATCATTTCTTCGTTTTATGACAAAAAGGATTATGCCTCTCTATACGCCTATTTTTAATATTCTGTACAGTCTAATATTCTGTCCAATCCTCCCAAAAGACAGTAGAAACTGACAGGAGACGGGAGAGTAGCCGAGGTGACCAAGGGCATGGAGTAGCTTCCAGACAAGTTAAAGCTACAAAAATTAGGACACTGACACCTGGAAAAGACAAATGGATGGGATACATTAGGGTCTCTAAAACCATTAGTGGAATGGCAAAGATGGGTAGGAAACACTTGTTCACAGCTTGTCGCTGTAGAAGCATTTTGCATAAAATACATAACTACAGTGTTGAACAGATGAAGCAGTTCATCTGTTGCTACTTAGCACAGGACCATGTAATGTGGATATATCAGAACAAATTTAGGGTAAAACTACTCTGTTTAGAGCACAGAGGACAAGATTCTCAAATACACTAAGTTTTTAAAGCAAAGGCTTTTTAAATTCATGATTAACAGATCATCATCTTTGGCTTCTCTAGCAGTTCAGACTTCATACAAGAAGTCGCTGTGTTTTCATGAATAAATTGAGTCCTGAAAAGATGGTTATTGATATAAAAGGGTTGGAATAGACATCATGCACAGCTACTATAAAAATATTTTCCATGCACTGAAATGGAAGAAGAGTTCTCATGTAAATTAACTACAACCTGCCATAAAAGTTTGATGGCCTCTTTCTCTCTGCTTTCCGAACAGGAAGCCCTGAGGCACACAGATAACAGCTTACACTGCCTGACTGAAGCTGGTGTGGAGTCTGGAGCACTGCAGGGAGGCTGCAGCCCACCTCTGCCCTGCCACAGCCTGGGCAAAGCGCAAGCCTGGGCCACCCTCTCCAGGAAAAGCTTCTGCTAGAAGTTGTTCAGGCAAGAGCTCTCCTGGAGGTCCTAACCTTCCTGAGAAAGGGAGGTAAGGAGCCGCCCTGCTTCTTTTCTCTGACTTAGTAGAGAAAGCAGCAGTTATGGCAAGAGAAATACTTGCTGGGAAAAGCTGGCAGCACACACTTCTGACAAACTATGCTAAGGGGGCCAGGCCCCAGAAGAGTTGGATTTTCTTGGTCTGTAGCAGCTGAATTGGGACGGGAGTGAAGCAAGAGCAAAGCACTTCGGCACCTCTAGCAACCACAGCTCCTCAGTGCCACCTGCTCCACAGCTTGCCTAAACCTGATGCTTAAATCAAACATTTTTTGTTTTGACACTGTCTTTTAGTGCAATTGATTAGCCTGGAGTTCTTGTGTTGGAAGTGGCAATGAGCAGAGTGTCCACCCCCTCCCCAGGCCACTCTGGCTTTTATAGACTTCTACCATGCCCTCCCTCATCTCTTTTTCTCTTCAAAAAGCCACAAAACTATGTTGTTCTCAGCTGTTTTCTATCCTTTGGATTACCAAAGCAGTTCTCTCTGAACCCTTCCTGCCTCTCCTACAGCCTTTCTAAAAGGGAAAACTTCAGCTTCCACCACCACAAGGGTTTTAGGAGGGGCCACTTTTGACCCCTCTTCACTAGTACCAGCACAGCCTGACCACAAGGGAAGACATCTCCTTTCCAAATGCACCGCAAAGAGAGAACCAGGCGTCTGTCACACAACTGCAGGATGTGAGTCACAGCTGGTGTGGAAGATGACCATAGTCAGAGACACCACCACAGTCCTGTCCTCCTGTATGGCCCCACTCTCCAGCACCCACAGCAGTAGCTGTCCCAAGCCCCACAGCTGCCACGTGGCCATCTGGATGCTTGGTGCCTCCATCCACAGGCACCTATGAGAGCAAGTGATGTACCCATGTGCACTGTGGCACCTTACCCATCTCAGCAGCATGAAAGCCTCTTGTCCACCCCGGGAAACTCTGAGCACCACACTCCAGCACAAGTTATAACAGGGCCAAGGAGAGGGGCTGTACCACTGCGAAATCTATGGGCTGGAGCACGTGGGACAGCTTGGCAAATTCTGCTCCCAGTGGCTGCAGTGGGACCGTGGGTGCTCGGCACCTTGCAGTCCTGGACGCTGAGCACCCATGGGCATGGGCGCTGTGTAGTCATGATGCTACTTTGGACACATTTCTGACTCCCTGACATGACAGCCTTAAATGCTCTGGGTTGTTTCCCCACTGACTTGCTTTTCTTAAGCACCAAGAAAAAAACAAGGCGAAGATCTGTTATCTCTGTAGCCCATGCTGTGATTTCTACAACACTGGCATCCTCTCTCACTCAAACCCACCTACTACACGATTGCCTTTACAGCAGGAATATTTGTAATTCTGCTGAAAGCACACACAGTATTACTCTCCAGAATACTGTCATTTTCGCAGACACAGAGGGTCTCTTTCATTTTACTTCACTTATCAGCTTACCTCCATCTTAAAACAATCCATTCCCCCTCTTACCCTTAAACCTAACAAAAAAGGTGCAAAATGAAGACAGCCACACATAGGCCAACTCTGACATAAAAGGAGGAACTCGAACCTGCTGCCAAATTTCCGGTTTTTCTTCTGCCATTTTCTCCTCTCTTTCCTCTGAGAAGGGAGTTGTGTTGCAAGTCACACAATTTGCTAGGTTGTGATCCAGTCAGTGTGGATGGCAGAGGTAAGATTCACCCCTCCTGACTCCGGAAGTCTGCAGACTAAGTGTCCACATGTGAATTAGTCATCTGGAGCCTAATGGAGGTAAATGGAGGTAAAGCAGCATTTTGAGAGCTTGGCTGACCTAACACACTTCCAGAGAGCTCATGCGGGTGTGAACCTCTACCAGGGGAGCTTATCCAGCAGGGTCGGGTTTAACATTTGCAGCCATGGCCCAAGAAAGAGGGTGAAATGAAAGGTCCAATAGTCCTTCCCAGGCTTGTGGTAGTAAGATTACACTTACTGAAGTAACAAGAAGACACATCTAATAACTAACAGCATGAAGGGAGTACCTCCTGTTCACATACTCACATCAAGCTCAAAACATCAGAGCACCGTAGTCTCGCTACAGATTCAGTCTTCCCATAACGTATTAGCTGACACCAGCCAACAGTTCCATAACATTTGATTTTGGCATCAAGCTGAAAGGACATCATATGAATACGCACCAGACTGACCTGCTCTGCAATGTGATCACTGTCACCTTATTTATCTGCTCCACAGGCAAAGCTTCAACCACGTCCTTCACCGAGTTTTACTTACAAAAGCAAATGTAGCTTACAAAGGCTGGTAAATGGATCGCCTAGTGCTGTTACATGAGCACTGCCCAATGGTTTGAAGGTATCACACAGAGATGTTTGCTTCACATGAATCTCTTTCTCACTTTTACTCACAGTATAGAGAGACTGGAATTTACACGGCCACATTTCTCCCATGTGAATAAAATAAACTTCTTCTCCTCACTTGCATTCTTACAGCTTATCATGCAGCTCAGATATAGATGTTTTAGTTTCCCTCTGTGATAAAATTCTGTATAAACCATTCAAACAGTTGTGTCTGCACAAACTGTAGTTAAAAACATGATAAAGTTCGTTTGCTTTCTTCCTCAGCTGTGTCGCATTAGAAAAGGGTAAGAGAATTTTTTTAAGTAGCTGCACTTCTTGGTATCCCATATAGATATGCTCTGTTGGTTTATTTAATCCACAACAAGTTTATTCACTTAAATTGAATCTGAAATCCTGTGGGTGACATTTTTATGCTCATATGTCAGCAGATGCCTATTTTGCTTTTTTTACTTCAACAGAAACAAGTTTATACAGAATTTTCTCAGCAGTGTCCATAATACAAATCCCACCGCTAGGCAAGCTTCCAAGCCTCAGCTGCTTGGTCATATGCATGAGAGAGTGTTTTGTGCTTTAAAAGCCCACATAACATTGCCCACGGTAATCTTTCGTTCTCCCTCCCAAAACTCATCACCCACCTCTGTTGCCCCTGAACCTAGTTTTCTACAAACAAGTTGCTTTAAAGTTAACATTGCCCATAGAATTATTTGTACATCCTCTCCCCTTTTCATGACCAGGTAGTTATTGCATCTACAACACCACGTGCTTCTGCATCTGTTTCGACCTTATTCCATAGTATAGGCCTGACAAGGCAAGGACAGCTATGCTTTTGTAATGCTTTTGATTTTGGTGTGATTCAGAATGAGTCTCTGATTAAACCAAATCATTTTTCTCCTTTTGCTTAATTTCTGCATTAAACTGACTTAACTCCTTCTATAAGCACTTGTGAAACAATCACTTCTTGTTAAATTAGATTGTCGTTAATTCTGATTTTCCCAGCCTCATCTTTGTTGCTCTGTGTGTATAGTTATGGACAATACTTAGTGTCAGTGCCTTGCACAGCCTCTCTGTTGCTGTTCCAGCCTCAGCTTCGTGAGCATTTCTTGGAGTGTGCATTTTTATCAATTTATGGATACCTGCCCACAAATTTCTGTAACAGACGCAGGGCTTCTAAGCACATCCGCTGCTAATGGATTTGGAATCGCGTCCTGTATTTTACCTGCACCGCTTCACCTACATAATACCTGAGGGATAATTTGCAAAGCAGTTTTTATATTATCTCCTTACTTTATTTTCTGCTGTGATGTTTCAAGCCAGGATGAGACCAGAATGGTGATGTCTTCATATGGCTCTGCTTCAAAGCTGCATGCAGCTCTTAAACAGGAGATTACAGCAGTAACCGGTAGCAGTCTCTCTTCCTGATGCCCTGACATCACTGCAGACGAGCTCCAGAAACCAAAACACAGCAGAGGGCCAGGTGCCACAGCCTCTTCAGCCTCCAGCACAGGTATGACCGTCCCTAACATGCACAGTCCCCCAAACTCTGTAATTCAGAGCCCCTAAAATAACTTCCAATATGGTTGATAGAGACTTCTCAGGCATGGTCCCTCTTACCAGTACGAGGTACCACTCTCCCGCTCACTTGATTTTACAGGGAGGCAAAGGCTCCCCCGTGAGCAGCTCTCTACTCCACACGCTGACTGTGCAGCTGACCTGGGCTAGAAAACACTGGCCCTGCCTCTGAATTGGCAACCTTTGATTCAGCTGGTTCAGGAATGAATTTTTAACCCAGCAAACTTTCCAAGTGATTACATTATCTTTTGGGCATGGCAAACATCTTCAACAATAGCCACACCAGCACTTTCGAACATCTGATAACTTGGCCCAGATTCAGGCATCCCAGATGGTGTTCAGCTCTCATCAGCTCTTGCAAACCACTCAGTCAGTAGTAGCTCAATTCAGTTACAGAAAATGGTCGACTAATGTTGCACTTGCTGATACCGAAGAGATTTTTCCTAGTGGGTAGGATACAAGGTCGTTACTCTGACAGGATCAATGTTAGAAATGTTTCACAGGTATTTCCATGATCAGGTTTATCTTGATTTTATTAGAGTTTTTGCAAGATATCATAGTCTCCTTATAAGTGTGTTGTTGTGGTTTTTTTTAAATAGTCTGAGCTGTTGGAACAATATCACCTGAGCTTTTCTGTAAATACTCCTCTCCATTTCTGCTTTGGCTGCAGAGAAAAACCTATCCACACATGCAGAAAAACCATCTACAGGCTGAGAAATCAAGGAACAACTCAGAGTCTCACCTGTTGGGCCATTCAACGTCTGGGTGGTTTGCAGTTTTTAATGTTCCCAGTATCACACAAATCAGTTCTAAGGGATCAGATCATTTGTCATAATTATTGCAGATTATTCAGGCATGGTATGGAGAAGGAGAAGGAGATGCAGTGCAAACTCCTGTCTACAGTTCTGCCAACAGGACTCAGGTTTTCCCCTTGCAGTGGCTATTTTTCAGTTCTTGCCTTCCTTTTGACTGTCAGCCCATTGAGATCGTTATGTGGTGCAGCTTTTACCACACGTGTCAAATGGTAAGCCAGGTACAAATATAAAATTGGACTAGAACATGGAGTTTCTGCCAAGAAGGCTGGTGTGTCAACACCTCTGTACACCATGTGTTCACACCAGTTTGAGTCGATATCAAACATGCAGTTAATTTTGAGGAAGTATCTTGTTATTTCAGTGCGCAGCAGTGAGAATTTTCCTTGTACTTTTGGCAAATGTTTATTGACACAGTCATGATTTCAGGTGCAACTTCAGATCAGAATACGCAAAGCCAGGACGGTGATTTCTCTAGCTTAGTGGACTCACTTCCCTTATCAGGGCACGGAGGAGACGGTGAGGCTGGCAAACATCACCCATCAGAGTCATCTTTGTGGACCTCACCAGCCTTGTGCCAGTGGGTACCTCCTGGCTCCATGTTGGCACTTCACATCTTTTTCCCCGGTCACTCAAGTCTCTTCCTCACAAAGATGGTGCTGCCCTCACCCAAACACAAATATTTTACATCTCCTTGAACGGCCTCAGCAACTGCTAAGTGCTTGTGAGGGTTTCTGTTTTGGGAAGAGTGATCACTCCATAAGGGCCCCACTCAAAATTGGGTGCCACCCTCTTAGGACTCATTCAGGCCTATGGAGAGGGATCGTTCCTGCCCATAAAGCATCAAAGCCTGAGCAAACAGGGTGTGCTTCAGTAAGTGCTCTGCCCTATAAACAGACCCTGTGGCATGGCCTTCTCTTCATTGGCTTCACTTTTCATGTCACTTTCATATCACTCACGTATAAAATTGTTTTACAAACTGAGAAGGTAGAAAATAGAACTCTATTTTACTAAAATAATTAGCTCAAGAAAACAGGAGCTTAGTAAGGTCAAGCAGATTGAACCCAGGCAACTCAGTTCCATACTGGGTCATAGAAGACAGCAGTGCAAAATGGAGATACCAGAAGCACCAGTGTGGCCCCACAGCAGGTCACTGCTGAAGCCCTTGGAGATGCCAGCAAGGAACAGCCAACCCAAGCTGTCGTCCACAAACAGCGGGACAAAGGTAGGACAGAGAGTGCCCCTTTGCTTTGCTGTACCCAAAACCTGCCCCAAGGGACCCTGCCCCCAACACCCTGACCCTTAACAGCGATAATTATGATGACCAGAATCCTGGTCACTCTCACTCAGCAAGATTTTGTTCTCTCAGTCGGTGGTAGTGACATCTAACAGCCTGCACAGAGCTGCTGAAACGCAGGTCCGAGCTCTCTCTGTGGCAGCATCTTTTCCCTGCTGAGAGTTCAAAGAAGGGACAAGAGCATTTTGGCCCCAGGACTTTAATCCAGAGTTTTAAGCCAAAACCAAGGGCTGAAAGTGTAACCAGGATGATAGAATCAGTTAACCATAAACATGAACAATGCTGCTATGTCCCTTGTACAGCTCGACCCACCTGGACATTAGGTCTGGGAACAGAAGGTCCAGTCTCTAGGTAACCATTAATGCTAACCATAGTAGGTAATTGTGTTTTTGTCAAGAGAAATGATGGAGTGTGGTTCTGTGAAGCGGACTGAAGAAACGGACCAGGATTGCCAGGATTGCGAGCCAAGTAGGTAAAAGATAATTCCGGCAGGGGGAGACCGCGACCACCGAGTCACTGACCCCCTACTTGAGTAATACCACCTACTCAAACAGGAGCAATGGAAGAGGGTGATTGAGTCTGCGCAATAATTTACATGGGAAGCAAGAAAGTTTACACCAATTGCCAAAGAGAATAATTTTGAATATGCATGAATAAAATAAATATGTATATTTTTGGTCTATATAAACTGCATGGAAAAAGTATGAGGTATGCACGTTCGGTGGAATTATCCCCCGTGCATCCAGCACTGCAATAAAGAATGCCTGCCTTTTAACACTACATTGGTGTTACGAGGTTTTATTCCCGGATTTTCCGGTGACAAAAGGAACTTATACATGGCATACACTACTCCATCCCTCTCCAAACACCAAATATGCAGCCTGGTTGCAGGATGAATTGGTTTCACAGTGTGAGTTTGACATCTGCATTCTGATCACTGCCTCAAACTATACTAAAAATGCAGTGACCACAAAAGGCAAAGGTAAGAGAAGAGGAGATGATTCTTTTTACACAAGCCACTCCTATGCTCCTTTGCTAATACTCCGTGAGATGTTAAAGCCAACAGTTCATCGAGCTTTGTCCAGACTGTCACAGAGAGACAGGAAAATATAGCTGCTAACTCACAGCACCCAGGAAAGAAAGGAGCATATGAGAGCTGAAGCATCTCCCTAAGCTCCCTGTGCTTTGACTCACTGTTTATTAGGAGAGTTTGATTTGTAAATGGGAGGAAATATGCCTCCATTAAATTGTCTTCCCACACCAAACACATGCTGCACAAATTATAGTCTTGTTAAACAAGGAGGTGCACAAAAATCTCCATTGTTTCCTGTCAGTTATTCTGCACAAAATGAAGTTAGCAGTAATATTTGCTATTACAAACTGCCATAAGTCACAGTGGAGATGTCTAGTTATTGAACACATCAACTCTGCCAGGATGAACACAGAAACAACAGAATCACAGACTGGTAAGGGTTGGAAGGGACCTCTGGGGATCATCTGGAGAGATGCTCCAGTCCCCTCATCATCTTCACAGACCTGCTCTGGACTCTCCCCAGTGGTTCTCTGTCTTTCTTGAACTGGGGAGCCCAGAACTGGACACCGTACTCCAGATGGGGCCTCACTAGGGCAGAGTAGAAGGGGAGAAGAACATCCCTCGACCTGCTTGCCACACTCCTCTTAACGCACCCCAGCAGACCATTGGCCTTCTTGGCAGCAAGGGCACACTGCTGGCTCATGGCCAACTTGTCGTCCACTGCCTCCTCAGAGCATCAGCACAGGTCAGTGAAGCACAGGAGCCAAATACTTGTCTTCCTGAAGTAGAAGCACATTTGTTGGCCTGCAAAGGAATTACTTTATTTTAAGCAGCAAAAATCCACTCCACTGGGGACTTGCAAGCCAGATAAAATAGGCATCTAGGAATATAAATCAGAAAAAAAGAGAAAGAGGACAGAATTTTTGTGTCAGTTATCTCAATAGATGTGAATTAAAATCTTTCTCTCAAGATATTTAGATTAGTTCTGTGAAAGGTACTGTGTAGGCTGCTAGTCATGCTTTCAATTTGAATTTAGTTACTAACACAAATTTGAGATGTGCTAAAACTTAGTACAAAACAAACCTAAGCAGCACTGTGATAATCATTGAAATTGGAAATGCAGCTGTCAGTCAACTGTGATATAACTTATATCAGCATTGGAGCACGTACAGCCTTTGCTTTTTCCAAAATATCTGTAAAATGCAGACAGGGGTAGTTTATCAAACCACTTATATCCAGGAAATGGGATGATCGAAGAAATTTAGAGCTGTCCCCAAAATCCTGCTTCTTCTCTTCCCTGCGTAGATCCTTTAAAAATAATTAGCTGATCCTTCGAGAAAAAGCAGTGGACTTAAAAACACTGTCACATTTACACAAAATTTTTCTCCCGTTTGGAAATGGGAGCAAAATTACTTCAGATGGAATAGAAGAAAATTCAGGATCTGTGAGATTTATCTCTCAAAACAGCCACTCGTTTCTGCGTGCAAAAATGAGCAACTGCATGTAGGAATCATAGATTTGCAGACCTTGGTATTTGTAGGAGTGTCTGCAAGAAAGGCTGCAGGGGAAATGCTAGACTTTGTTTTAACTCCTCTGCCTTCTCCACAGCTAACGTGTTTTATCAAAGATTTAACAAAGCTCATTTAACTATCGTTATGTTTTCACAAAAACACAGAACAGAATCGGAGGGAGGAAAGCTTAATGCTTTTTCGTGAAGGACAGCCAAAATCTTTTGTCACTTAACTGCTTTCATTCTGAGTAAAAAGGATTTTCAAGCAGAGCCCAGAGACCACCCGCTCTTTCCCTTTCCCCCCAAGAGCCGCAGCAGCAGAGCCCCTGTCCCACTTCCTAGAGATCCATTTCCACCACAGCTACGGAAACTCCGCAGCAGCATCAGGAACGCACACCGGCTCTGACCACATGCTGCAAATAATGCTGTCTTTTGGAGAATAATATACATATTCAGGAGCCCGATATCTGCTTATCAGAGGCTCGATAAAGCCAGTTACTAATCTAAAATGACATTTATTTAAAAAAAAAATCTAGGCAATTCCCCTAAAGTCCCTGTAGAGCAATTGAAGCTTTCCATGATAGCGTCTCGACACTCAACTCCTGCTAAGTTGTTTTTCTAAAAATGTGGGAAATGCCAGGTCAAGTTGTTGTCTGACAGAAACCCGACAGGGAGGTGACCCTTCTGCAGCCTGCCTGGATGCGCTGATCATGACGCTATGAATTTAGGGAAAAAGAAAAGAGAAAGAAAACATGAATCTTGGTCTCTCCTGAACTTGTTCTTCTGCTTTGTCTAAATAACAGCATATTCACGGGGCAGCCAGGGAGGGGGTCCCTGAACCAGCCCACGCACTGTACAGCCTGAGGTCCAACAGCCGCAGGCTCGCTGCTCTCGGCTGGGCTGACTCCGGGCTGGGTGTCGGAGCCGGCAGACAAACACGTTCTCCAAATAGAACAAAATAAAAAAGAAAAAGATCCTGGGTCTCTTCCAGCCCAGTCCCTCGGGTGCTAGGTTGCCATGGCACGGATCACCCAGGAAGGCAGTCAGGTGCTGAATGCAGAGCAAATGCACCCGGGAAGACTTTGAGGGGTGGTGTCAGTGTTTTCTATTTTATTTCTAGGTCAGCTACTTCCAAAACCAGTTTTCCTGCAAGAAAGAGTCAATCATCTTTATTTTTCCTCATGGCAATTCCCAGGGTGCTGGAGCTTTCCCATTGCACTTCATTCCCTCTTGGGCTGGTTAAGCGCACCTTCACCAGCACAATTCTCCAGATTTATTTAACTGCAGGCTGTTCCTGTAAAGCAAATCCATGGCTTTGGAAACCTTGAACCTTTGCCTGCCCACATCTCTCTTTCCAGAATGACTGCAGCCTCCCTACTTCCATAAACAGAAAGACCAGTTCGCGATCTCCTTGGCAGAGCAGAGGTGACATGTCTCTTGTAGTTTTTAAAAGCTCCGGTGGCTTTTTGTTATTGAGGTAGATTCAGCCTTGAATCTTGCCAGCAGCTGCCTGAATAACTCAGGCCTGCAAGGGTCCTTGTAGACAGAGGTCAGAGCAGCTGAAGCCAACCCTTGTATTTGCTCTCTGCCCCATTATACTGCAGTGACTGCAGCATCGAGTTAAATAACGCTCGCGGTCTTTTCAACCTGATTTGAGTATACAGCAGGAATAAAATCCCCATTGTGGCTGACAGTGGGATAAAACTCTCCTGCAACCAGCATTCAGGGAAACCTGTGGAATTCCGTCCGTCCGTGTGTCCCCCCCTCCATCTTTGAAAACATCAAAGCATTTTGTCCTCTGACTTCCAATGCCAAATCCTTAGTGTGGACAACAGCAGAGCAGGGCACACTCCCACAACATCCATTTAACCAAATATTTGCCAGAAAGGCAGGCCACAGTGTATTTTGTGTGTCTGTTTAGAAACACACTTACCCTCTGCCAAAGAACCTTTTCAAACTATGCAAACACAGCTGCGTTTGAAACTACCAGACACAGGAATTTACAAGCTATTTTGGGAACTAACCTGGTGCATTGAAACATGTTTTTCCTCTTTTATTGTTACAGATCACTTTACCTGGGTTGCTCCTGGTGAACTCTCTATTGCGGTTGCCATACTGGCTTTGGAGCGTTTCTGCAATCTTGCGTTCAGCACAATTTCAGTGGGATGATCTGGATGTCTGCTTCCACTAAAACAAAGGGAATTATTTGGCCACCACAATGCTATATATGAAACTGATGTGATGAATGAGTCAGTCCTAAGAGGCTGGGAGGGACCACTGTAATTAGGAAGTCCCTTCGCTTCTGTCCTTCTATTTTCATCCGAGTCTTTACTCCTTATTCCAAAGTATCATTGTTCCAGCTGTCAGCCAGATGATACCTAGATGCAGCACTACTGCTCAGCAAGTCAAGAAAACAGAGTGATTACCTAGAGTTAAAACCTTTTCGCCCTTTACATCTCTCCAACAGAAAAAGCAATTGACATAGATGGTTACAATCTCACTTTAGCACTCTGCTGGGTGATGTTTCAGCCTGCGTTTTCAAAAAATATGATGATGATTCTTTCAGGTACAATCGTAAACCATAACATACCTCTGTAAGCACTTTGCTATTAGTCTGAGCACTTTTTTTCCTTTCTTAGATAAAATTGCCTCAACAATTTTCTGTTTTAATTTTGTTTTATGCCTTCGGTTGAAAAAGATTAACTCCATTTCTCTAGAAAATACCACTTATCTGTATACTTTGAAGTGAGTGATAAAAACAAATCAGAGCTTGGTGCAGGCATGAATCTTTTTTCCATCCTACTCCTTGCACAGGACTGCAGATTGGTTTGCAAATTCTTTAATCAAGTGAGGGTGAAATCTCTAGATAAATCTGAGCAGCAGAGCACAGACAATTCATTTTTTCTGCTGTCAGCGTTCATCCCAAGGAAGAGCTGACAAAAGTAGAGCCCGTGGAGCACACCTGGAGAGGTACGCGGCGCAGCAGAAGACGTGCAGGGCACGGCAACTGAATCTCCTCCTCTGTAGCCAGCCACGCAGATGTAAAAACTATTCCATTTTTCAGAGTTTGAGATGACAGGCTGCGGGAGAGAAATTCTGCCTATTTCAGGATAAATAAAATATGATCAAAGGACGAGCTTCAAATGATTTTTGTTTCTGAAGAAGGGCTCATGGCACCCTGAAATGAAACATCTGACACTCCTAGGCACAAACCGTCTCGACCGCATTTCTCCTACAATGACTTTTCAGCCATAATTCCCATAGCAAGGAATTGTGAAGGGAAGAAGCAGAATTAAAACACAGACTAGAAAATTCACGTACATGATGCTGTCTCATCCACGGCTTCTTTCTCACATGAGGACACTAAAAACACACAAAGGGTGTCTAACATGTAACACCAGCAAGAGGCCATGCACGTCTTGGCCAATACAACTTCAGTGTGTTTTGCTCCAAAACCCACCAGAACAGTTGGTTTCTCCTCGGTTTTGCCCAAGGGAGGCAGCAGCCCAGGCTCACTGCAGATTACGCTGCGGTTTGCAGTGCACGCAGGCTGGAATTGTGCTCAAAGTGAGAGTCGGGGAACAGCACACAACATCCGCACGGCAGGAATACAAAACACAGAATATTATTTCTTACAGAGGAGCAATCTCAGTCCTTGCCTGTACTGGGCAAGTGAAAGAACAGTCCCTTCCCTGCTAGAAGCCCTGCCAGCTGCCGTCTCCATCCCCTGCCAGATGCCCCGCCAACCCCCACACCTCTCTTCTGCCTGCATGTGAAATCCAGGACGCCAACAGGGCTGTGTGCTTTCTTCTCCGTCCATGAAAACGCTGGACCCAAAATATCCTACATTAGACAGACAGATCTGCGTGGGGGTGTTTTAATCACCATTTCCCAGGACTGACGTCCCAGTGGGCGAGAGCCCAGCACTGCCGGAGCTCAGCCCACGCTGTGAGCAGGGTCTAACAAACACAGCTGTCACACCGGCTTTTCTTTCCCGTATCATCACTCGAGACGTGACATTCCGGTAGGTAAATACACTTCGGAAAACCTCTGTGCTGGGAACAGCCTTTCCCACCTCAGCGCTCAGTGGGAGCAAATATAAGAGTATCACTATTGCCAACAGACCTTCGACTGTAACTCGGGTTCCCAAACACATTTCCATGTTTTCAGGGCTGATTATCTTCTTCAACTACATAGGACAGCTGCCAGCTCTATTTGTAACTGCAACTCAGTAAGTCTCTAAAAGCTGAAAAGTCTTGTGTCTAAATTAAACCATTATTTGGGGGTTTTGTTGTTGTTGTTCAAAATACAAAAACCGTGTTATTCTTAAAATTTTCATTTCAGGTTGTTGTCTTTTTGGAAAAAAGCTAGTGTCACGCTCAAATGATCTGTAAAACTAGAAGCAGCTCTTCCAGAGTCTAATCCAGTGACTTTTCAATCTCTTCTGAGCAGATAACTAAAATCCATTTACAGAAACACCAGCACCCTGTACAGCTCTCGAATACTTTGTAGAGAACTATGGCACCAGCACCAGAGCCAAAGCTTTATGGACACCAGGGGTTACGCAGGGATTAAACACCATGGGGAAGGCAGTCACTTAAATATTACTCTTTTTGCAGGCAAATACTAAACCCTCCAATCCTTTCTGCATGATTGTTCCCATTCTCAGAAGTGCAAGTCCATCCAGAAGCTGCTAACACAGACAGTACCAGTTAATGTTCCTGTGCATAAAATCAACATAAAAACCATACTAAAACCCTCTGTCTACAACAGTCTAATAGGTTTTAAAAGTATAAATTATATAGCATGACAACGCACCTTATATTTGTTTTGGGTTTTAATTCCCATTAGTTTGCCATCAGAATTTTCTGATTAAAATATCAACTTGAGTCCAGGGCAGACAGTTCACAAAATGACACTGGGAAGTTAAATATCTACAGTAAAAAAACTCTCAAGTATTAAGTATAACAGCAAAATGCCATGAAGCTCAGCTGAAGTCTGAAGAGACTATAGCAAACTTTCAAATTACAATGACAAAACACAGTTCATGAATCTGGCATCCTCAGTCCCATATTACAGAGTCACAGAATAGCAGGGGTTCGAAAGGACCTCTGCAGGTTTTTTTAGGTTGTGAAGACTCACGCTGGTTGGACACTTGAATGCTGAATCTCCAGCAGCACATGGAACAATGACTGCTTTGGCCCATTTTAGTCTCTTCATGAGAATTGGGTATCATCTGCCTTGAAATAAGGCAGCCCCTAGCACAGAACATTAAGCTCTTTTCACAGGAGTACCAGATTTAATTTTAATTAGCTCCAAGCTATTCATGAACACCTCCGGTTTCTTCTTTGTTCTTTAGTATTTCACTATAGGAGTTTTAATGAACTTATCAGTGGGACAAAGATGAGTTTTTGCTATGAATTTATGTATTTAAGTTCTGGCTCTTAAAAGTACCCGATAGAAACGGATGATGTGGATCCCCCGACGTGGGTCTCTGACAGGGTGATAAGGTAGGAGGCTTTTCTGTGTTTCACACGTGGAGACTCACCAGTCTGAGAGCATGTCCACCAGAGGCGTTTGACAGGGGACACATGTCGGAGCCAGGAAAGAGGGTATAGAAAAAAAGAACATGTAAGTGGCATTATATATGTGCTTTTCACAGATCCGTATGCCACTGCCTTACCAGCTTCATGCAAAATTACCCGTCAGACTCCCAGGTCTCCGCAGCAGCAGGCAACGTTGCATAGAGCTCTTCACAGCAAAGATGAGGCCATCCCTGCTATGCAGGATGCAGAACAACCTTCCAGTAGCTTTCTGGGCAATTAAAGTTGTAAGTTCAGTCAAGTTTGCAGATCTATGGTAAATTCATTCGTTCAGGGTTCGGTGCTTTTTAGACACAGCCCAGTACAGAGGCAGCGCAGAGCTGGAACCTCTCCTGGGGCATCTCCCTCCCTCCATCCACCCACATTTGACCTTCTGATAACTCAAGCCCTGGCAAGAGCCCTGGCAGTAAGCCAGGGAAGGGGTAAGATGAAGGGAAGTGTCTCCATCACCTCTAGAGCATCGACACAGTGTTCTGCAGCTATCGCACAAACATCACAGTGCGAGCTGCAAGACCTTTCTGACCTTGCCCTAATTTCTTAGAAATGCAGCCCTCAGGGGTGAAGTATCTTTTTATTATTATTGTTAAATATTTTATTATACTGCTTATAGCGAAGTGCCTGCTAGTCTACCTATTTTTATTTACAAATGAAATGACACAATGCAGCCCCAATCATTCTCTTCTGTCCCACTTAGGGCAAAGATAAGCCTGCAGCAAAATGACTTCATACACAGCATGATCCTGTAATTTTTGGAGCTAGGAGCTCTATTTTTAAGTATTAATAAGATGCCCCAAACCTCAGAAGACCTTCATTCTTTTTCATTTGGTTTAAGCATTCTTTTCTTCCCTCTGCCCTGCGCCCGCTCCCCAAACCACCCACCCACAAGCAGCCTCACGCGGCCTGAGAAGCCGCTGAGCACTGAAGCCTCAAGCCCACATGTGACATAGAGCAATACAACATGAATTAACAGAGGGTGTCTCTGCTGTTTTAATATTAAGCCTAGAACTGGTACCGTGATTAGATACAGAACTGCAGCAGAAAGAAGTTCTTCCTGGGTCTGACCTGTGCCTCAGCAATGCAGATGAGTTGCTGGCAGAGCAGCCTAACCTTTCCCCACAGCTGTAATTACCGTGATGGATTCAGCATTACACGGAAATTTAGATTTGTTTGGAGAAGGAGAGAAAAAGCTTACTGGGATCCTGGTGACTGTATTTATTACCTACAGAAACGTCACCATCTAGATCAGGGTGGGGCAGACAGCTTTAGGTGCTGCTACAAAAATCAAGAGCACACTCCCAGGTCTGTACGTGCAGGACTGTGGGCATCCTGGGGACAGCCACTAAACTTGTTCCCTTCAGCGCCACCAAAACCCCTAAATTTCTAAATATCCAAAGCCAACCATTCTCTGGATCTTTTCCTTCACCCCACTGTAGCTCACAGTTAGGACGACAGAGGTGCAGACAGATCAGGGAAACTCAAGCATCCAGAGCTCTGCATTGCCTTCCACAATCCTAACTGGGAACCACACAGTCAGATTAAAATGCCGCGTAGCTTGGGGGTGGCAAAATGAGAAAGCACCTGCAAATGGCAGTGTCTGTTATTTCCACAACACCGTGATGAGAAAGCACCTGCAAGGGCAGTGTTTGTTACTTCCACAACACCGTGATGGTTTATCGGAGCCAGGCAATACAAGAGCAGCTGAACAACAGGGTGCAAAACCACTCCCGTCACCTGCCGGGTGTCCTCAGGCTGGAGACATACCTCACCCCAGTTAGTCCTGGTGAGCTGCGTGTGGAGTGCATTAGACTGGCTTCTGAAATAGGTTGGGGCACTCAGGCATGCTGCTCAGCCTTCCAGCCCAGCTGAGCTCCTCTGAAGGCAGGAAACTGAACCTACCAGGGAAACCACTGATAGAAGGGATCACAAAAAACATGAAACTATAACAAAGAAGTTTTAGTATTTTCTAGTTGTTAGTAGTTTTTATTGTTACAGTTTGTATTCCTGCATACATAGTCATCTAATGATCTAACTGTTACACTAATCCCTGTCTCTGTTAAGAAACATAGTGTAAGAATGTAGACACAAGTTATCACTTTAAGTTGTTAGACAAAATAATGCAAACAAAAGCAGTCTTGGTCCTCAGCGAATAATTGGCATAACTGTGGGATAAAAGAGACTCCTAAATAATTCTGCTCCAGGCAGCTCGGCCTTGGG
>Ga0065711_1004302_pt1 | contig 45568 bp, 40 predicted proteins | sample Hoacrofraction12_FD_59098 | JGI IMG/M metagenome (GOLD analysis project Ga0065711, IMG submission 59098) | Hoatzin crop microbial communities from Cojedes, Venezuela - Epithelial fraction 12 v2 (version 2) | ecosystem: Host-associated > Birds > Digestive system > Esophagus > Crop | place... | reverse complement strand
GCCTGCCGGGGGGCGGGCGGCGGGGACGCGCCTGGAGCGCGGCCCCGCGGTGAGGTGCTGGCCGTTGCAGCGCCTTCGTGGTATTCCCCGTATTTTGGAGTGAAAACGAAACGCTGAGCTCCGCCAGGCAGCTGAGCAGTGAGCGGAGCCCGCGGGGGCACGCTGCCGGCTGCGGGCGGGTGCCCGGCCATGGCAGTCTGTCTGTCACGCCTCGGTTGCCCCTGGCTCCGGGAGGCAGGTGCCCATGTGAGCTCGTCTTGTGCGCGCTGCAGTTTTTGGAGAAGCTCTATACCCTTGCCTCACCCTGCAGTGTGCCTGAAGAGAGACGTTGAACAGACAGCAAAGACCCTTCTTCCCAAAATTGTAAGCAGGCTGCAGTCCTAAGGCCGTATCAGCCAGGTGCTGGAGCCTGCCAGGCCCTCGCTGGGGGCATCACCAGCAGTTGCTGCTTCAGCAGAGCGACACAAACCAGTCCTTCACCCCCATCCAGGCCTGATGCTCTCCAGGGATGGGAGTTGTGGGGAACTGATGCTAAATAATCCTGGGAAAGGGGGATGCTGGGATAAGGCAGAAGGTGAGGGCTTGTCTTAGAACAAGGTGGTAGAAGATGGCTTAGAGAAACGGTAGCTTCAGTAAGCGGTGAGAGCAGAAGCACAGCTGGGGGGAGGCAGGCAGAGCTGAGGCCGGAGGGGCTGGCTGTGTGTGTGCAGGGGCTGCTGGGCACGGGGACAGGCACTCTGTAAGCAGGACGTGGGCTATGGGCTCGGCTCTGAAGGAGAAGAGGCCCCACAGCAGCAGCTTAGCGAGAGGCCTGGTGTTTGGTCTGTTCCACATCAATGGGGCGTCCAGCTGTGGCTGAGGATGAAAGCAAGCGAGAGAGAGAGGATTAAAGGCTCCCAGGGTCTCCTCTAACCCGCCTAAGACTCGCCGAGAGGGCAGTGTGCGGCTTCAGGAAGGCTTCTTCATATGGAAAATATTATGTGAGGGAGAGAAAGAGAAGGGGGAAGGGAAGAGGGAGACTTCTGTCCAGAGAGTGCTGGGGGAAGACTGATCACAAAAAGCATTTTGGAGGCTCAGACCAAGCCCAAGCAGAGAGTGCTGAGCTCTGCCATACCCGAGAGTGTGGCACAGGTGTGACGAGTTTGGGAGGCCTGCAGACAGGGAAGAGAGCATGAGGTCCAAATGTGCTAAGAGCACATAGCAGCAGAAAAATAAAGGGATGAAAGAAGAGGGGAAGTGGAGAAGGGGAGTGAGGAGGCTGGCAGAAGGGAGGAGAAAGGAGAGAAATGGAGAGGGAGGTGGTGAAAGGCGGAATGAGGGACACAGAGGAGAGCAAGCGGTGGTGAAAGGCCGGCTGTCTGCTCCATTGTGTTATTAACCAGGTCGCCAGGTGGAAGCATCCCGCACGCAGCCATGCTGGCCCGTTTCCTACCCCCGCCAAACTTCTCCCAGGAATGCTTCTGATGGGGAACAAATTGCTAACAGAAGTGAGACATTTTGCACTGAATGCAAGCAAGTTTCCAGTGAAAGGTTTCCTGTCAGCGGGTTGGGACTGGAGGGTGGGGAGCCTTTCTGCCTGCTCTGGCAGAATAATCCTGTGAGTTAACACGAAGCCTTGGTTATAGCGCAGGATAAAGGACCTGAGGCCGGGCTTTCCTGCCTTCTGTTTTGGCTGCCACCGTTTGGCTGCTTTCATTCACCGTTATTTTCTGCTTCGCCCACATGTGGCATTCCCGGTCTCATTAGCCCTTCCTTCGCTCCCCTGGCCACCCCCCACTGGTGAGATCTCCCGAGTATTCACAGGCTTCCACTCCACTTTCCTCCTTGATTTATACTGTTGAACTAAATGACCTTCCTTGACCTCATTTTCATGACAGTGTGAGCACACACATCAGCACTCACCGAATGGCAAAAATAGTCCCTCCTTTGCAGTCCTGTCCTCTGAGCTGCAAGGACGCCAGCTCTCCCGTTCACACGTGGGGTCGGTTCGGTGTGTGCTCGCTCACTGCGGATGGGTGCCCCATCGCCTGGGTCTGCAGCTCTCCCTTGCACACTGGGGTCCAGAGACATGGAAGGTGCTGGCTAAAAAATGCTGATCTGTGTGTGTTTGCGTGTATGGACAGTGTTTAGCTGAGCTGGTGTGCATGCACCAGCAGCCTGCAGGAACATACTCCTGTGTACTTCAGTCTGTGTACAGATGTGCAGAGCTTTTCCCTGCTCCATCACCTGTGTTTCAAGGGAGCCTGCAGATAGTATGGTCTGTCCCTGTGAGAAATGCACACCAACACTGTCTCTCCTTTCTCTCTAGGTTGCTGTCTTCTTGGTCATTGCTGCAGTAGCTGAAAACTTGCTAGATGGGCCAGACAAGCCAAAATACAGAGCTGGGAGGTGTGCGTTGACTCCCTGGCATGGAGGCACTTGCAAGGTGAGGGAATTCCTATTACCGCAAATATCCTGATGCCTTCTGACTCCTGATGGAGTAAGTGGATTTTAACAGGAGAGAGAAGGGATCACTTCTCCCTCCTCCCTAGAAAACACATAGCTGAGTGTCTGCTCCTGGTTCTGAGGAATTTCAGACAAAAGTCTGAAGTTCCTATGTGCAAGAGAAGCAGCCAACCTAAAGGTGCTGCTGGCGTTTGGAACAGCGAGTCAGCTATGATCCTGTTTGCCATACTCCAGCTCACCCCACCCAGACTCCACTCTGACATCCCAAAGCCAAGCGTCTTCCACACTCTTTCTAAATAGCTGGCAAAGCAGCTTTGCCCCCTTCCCTAGCCCAGCGGTACACAAATCCCTTTGTCCCCTAGTCTGGAAATCTGCCTTCCTGTCCCTCCCTTCCCTGCCTTCCTGGGAAGTCAGTGTGGATATGGTGCTGCCGGCTTGCCTGTCTGAGCTGCTTAGTTAAGAATAATAAACAAACGACTAAATGGAAGGATATTCTTTAAACCTGCCTTGTGCTGCCTGCCAGGGAATGCAGGCAGCAAAGCCCACCTCCTGTCCCCTTCCAGCCCTAGCTCCAGGCTCTCCTGAAACCCGATCGCCTCTGCTGTGGAGCTGCACCATGGCCTCTGTGTGCACCTTCCCCCCTGACCCTGTCTGGATTCTTCTGTCCTTTTCCTGACACACACCCAACAAGCACACACTCCTCACTCAGACGCACACATACCATGGTGGGGCACACCGTGACACTGCCTCATCTCCACTCGTGGAAGCAGAGACAGAGGTGCACTGTGCCCACTGCATGGATGGGCATGTAGCGGATTTACACACACGTCCATGCCCACCCCTTCACACGGGTGTACACAAACACACTGTGAAAAGTGATGTAAACACCCACTGTGCCAACAGCTAGAGGCTGCTCACCCCTTTGGGAAGCCCACCTAGGCAGTTGTATGCAGATCGGAGGCAGAAACACCCCGAAAAGTGCACAGAAACATGGAAACAGTGCCCACACAGCCCCAGACATGAAAGCCAGTGTGGCACCGGATGTGCAAAGAACCTCATATCCCAGCATGACAGCAGAGCATACCCGATAGCAGGGTCACTGATAATCCCAGCCAGCATGTGCCCCGATTTCTCTCACACTTGCCTCTTTTTGTGGAGGTGTCTGTCTCTTTCACTGCTTTTCTCACTTTCCTTTCATATATGTGCACTCTCCCTTCACTCTCACACGTCCCAGCTTTCCTCTTTATACCTGCTGGTCCACTCTCCCATTCCCTGGAGGTTTACCTCTCATATAAGGATATGCTACACACACTGCTCCTTATATGTGCATGAAATGCAGACCTTCCTGTACACATCTGTTTTGCTTTCATATGCTCTCTGCTCTCTGCAGCATCTCTGACACAGGTATGCCTTTCCCTGTCTCTCCATGTTGCTCAAGCACCTTTTATTTAGGCACACAGGCGTCTTCTCCCACCTTCTCCAGCTTGTTCTGCCCCTTCCAGCACTCTTAGATTCCCAGCTTTCCTTCTCTCTGGCCCATTTTCCTCATGCCAGCATTCACAGCTAGCAGGAAGAGGATGTCAGTTAGAGGCTAAGCAGTCCCCAGGACCCTCCGGCCCTGCCACACTTTTCAACCCACTTCTCATTTTTCTTCTTCTCTTTTTGTAATTTATTGTTTTCGGCTCTCCTCCTCAGTGCCTGCTAAAGGGAACTAGAGTCCTTGCCTCCTCTTCTCTCTGTTTTCATTTTAAGAGAAAGGGAAGAACCCATTTTGCTCTTTCCCCAGCTCCAATTCCCCTTCCACCCCCACACCCTCCCACCCCCCTTGCCAGCCCTGAAACCTTTTCTTGATAGTGTTGCTGTAACTGTTCAATTAAACGAGCAATTACAAAATCAATCAAACCAAAACGTGTGCTGTGCGCTGAGGGGGGACCGACTGCAGAGTGGGGACATCGCCTGAGCCTGTCCCAGCCTGGAGGCAGCTCAGCTCACAGCTCAGCTGAAACTGTCTCGTTTGATGGTGAGACGATGCTCTGAGGACGGGTACTCTGCTTCTGTAGAGTCCCACTCTGCTGTGTCAAGCCAGCATCACTAGCTTCACACCAACTGCAGATTTCCCCTATCCGAGAAAATCCTGGCAAAGCTGTTAGCATTAACCATGGCCTTTGCTTTGAATTGGCCAGTAAGAGGCTGGCAATTGGAGCAGGTCATCGGGGATGTTCGGATGAGGGTGGTTTCTCAGCAACAGGAAGGAAGGAAAGTGATGAGGTGAAAATGGTAAATCCAACATGGGTCTTGTATAATTCATGGGGTTACACCTGCTGACTTCTCCCCTTTCTTGTGTGTGTTTCTGCTCTCGCTGCACACTTAACACATATCGAATCTGTGTGTGCTGTGGCTCTTTGCCACTCTCTACTGTCTTCTCACCAGGTGACACTCACACTGTCTTACTCCCCACTATCTGTGTCTCCTCAGAACTGCATCCATGATTTTCACTGCAGGAATTCCCTCTTGACACCTGCAGCCCTCTTGGTGCTGTCGTAAGCAAGCAGCCAGACTGTCCCTGGCACAAAGGCAACAAATCCTTCCAAACTGATCACAAACAAGAAAGGATGAGCTGGAGAACAGGCTGGATTAAGAGGAGAATGTGCAAAGCAGATCAGTTTTGGTTCCTACATGGGAAGAATCATGGCAGTTTTGCAGTGGCAGGAGGAAGCCAGCTTTAGCATATGGTATTTACCAAAGAGACCCAGAGCCTTCTCTTGGCTACACCATCTCATCCCTTGAAAGGCTGAGGCAAACTGACCAGAGAGCTTAATGGAAAGGACGAGGGAAGGCTTTCTGGTCTTCTTATGAGAGACGTAATGAAAGGAACACCTTCTAAAAAACCCTTTGCTCCAATATAATCCATTTGGGCTGTCGGGAGCGCACCTTCATCTTGCTGGTGGGTTCTGGTCCTGCTCTTGGAGGAAGGCTTCCCTCCAGACTTAAGGGAAGCAGGATTTGAGCAATTTAATGAGGAGCTCTTATCCCAGACTTGACCCTGATTTTGCACAGTCAGAAAAGCAGCATCCCAAAGGCTTATCATTCCTTTAAGAGCAGAAATCTGGCGAGTTTCCTAGGGCAGGAGTCCAGTTTGGCTTTCATTTTTAGTGAGTAATACTTAAAGCCTGGTCACCCTGCAGGTCCTATGGAAACACAGGACTGCATTGACACACTTTCTAATGCAGCAGGAGGTATGCAAATCAATTAGGAAGGATGCTTTAATGAGGTTCCCCCCATCCTCATTTTTTTTAGTTTGGTCACACCCTGGTTTAGTAGAGTTTTATATATATCAAAATATTGAAGATAAGCACCAATATACAACTGCTGCTTTACTCCTGTGCCAAAGTTCCCTGTGTCTGCCAGTGACATGCAGTGCTATTGCAAAGCTCCTCCATTTCCCCACCCCCCTGGAAAGGACCAAGAGGGCTGGAAAGGGAGAAAATTTGGCAGGGGGAGCAGTGGGGCATAGGTTGAGTTTTATGCCACTTGTCTTGCTGGTGCCATGTTATCTTGGCTTGTACTGATACCATTTAGGGTCTATTTATTGGATATGCCAAGGATGCCTGGAGGCTATGGCCCTGGGGTTTGTATAAATTTAAAGAAGTGTATGTTCCAAAGCGCGTTAAGTGGCATCAGCCCAGCTGTACGGCCCTCGTGCAGGCAATGCAGTCTGTCTGTCTGCGAGCTGTATTCAGTTAGGACTATTTTGATCTCCTTCTCTGACTTGGGGAACTCCCTGAGGTAGTGTCCTTTGGCTTTCACTCCTAGAAAGATTGTAGCTTGTGAATCTGGGGGTAAGACAGGCTGGTAGCCCTCCCTGTCAGCCCTTTGTTACAAGGGCCAACTGCAGAGCCCAAAGGAGATCCCCTTTTTTTTTGGTGGGTTTGGGACCCAGACATCTGGGAGAGGACTTGCTTGTGGGGAAGATCCAAAATGCCAAAGAGGGACAGACAGGGATGTTATTTTGCAACCCTTTTGTCCAAAAGCTACAGATCTCTCACCCGTGGCTCTGCCTGTCCCTTGGCTCTCTGTTCGTGCCGCGTGCACGCGCTCACGTGCGTGGAACAGCTTGGCCTGTGCCCCTGCCAGACATACGGCAGCACCATTAGTGAAACCACATATGGGAAAGAGCAGGTTACAATTTGCTGATTAGGAGGGAGGAAAACCCAACTGGCTCCTTGGAGGACAAGTGCCCCTGCAGCAAATAAAGGCTACAAAGAGGCTGCTGGAGCAAAAGCCTTTCTCAGTTGCTCCGGTTTGTTGTGGTGTTTGCTGGGGCTTGATGGAGGTGGGTGAACAGACCTGAATACACTCTCACGTGGTTTCCATCAGGTGGAGAAGCTGTTGTCTCCGAGGAATTGGCTCCTGATTTATGTAGGGCTCACTCTTGACTTGCAGTAAGATGAACAGCAGGGAAATTTGGCCCCTGCTCCCTGCTTAGGGTAACGCATTGCCTGCTCTAAGAGGTAACCACACAGCTCACATGCTGACCGGTCCCAGTCCGGTGTTTCTGCAGCCCTCCAGCTCCCACTGGCTTTGCTCCCACACTTCGGGGCCTGATTCTGTTGAGGTAGTCCGGGGCGAGGGAAGTGCTGCCGTAGGACGACGGATGGGATCTGCAATGCCACGTGCTGGTGGGGCTGCTATATGCCATGCGGGTGGCACTCTGTAAAAGCCTTTGGTCATGTCCAGCTGTCTGCTTGCCATCTATATTTGGTTAAAAAATGATTTGGAATTGTTTGTTTGTGGCTCCTTGGAAACCCCCCTTAAGAAATGGCTTCTTTTGTTTGGTTACTTTGGAAAAATATTTTCCCCTCCTTCCTTCGCTATTTTGAAATATTAAAAAAAGCAAAGCTTTCCAGAGCCCAGGGATATCCAGGACGGACTGTCAACAGCAGCCTCTGTATCTTTCCTCAGGGCTCAGTGCTTGCCTTGGTCTTCGTCTCTTCCAGACACTCTGCTCCACCTTCTTGTAAATTCTGACAATGAAAATACTGTTTAAATGTCCTCGAAGTTTCTCTTTCCAGTGAAAAAGGGGATTTATTCTCTTTTTTTTTAATCAGAATTAATGTGATTCTAATGTGTTCCTTTTGATCTTCAGGGGATTTTTTACACTGATGATCCCTAATTTTGAAATGATTTTTTTTGTTGTTTTAATTGTTTTAAAACGCTTTAGTGAAGGGGGAAAAAAAAAATCCATCCTACTTCTTTGGCACATCTTTAACCTTTAAGTACCTCCGGAAAAAATATTTAAAATATATTATACATTTTTAAACAGGGTGCTTTTGACAGGTCAGTTTCAAACCTCTCTCTCTTTACTTGTGCTGTGTTGGAATAAGACAATTTTGCAGCTTGGATTTTTTTGACAGTTAAATTGCAATGTAGGCAGAGGGTGGAATAGGGATCCTGTCTCTTTAACTCTCTAACTAGACAAAGACTTTTCCCCTCTGAGAGCTGAGCCCGGGATCAGAACTGTCAGATGATCTCGTAGCACTTGGGAGAGTTTGCAAAGTCATAATTATATCTTTTAACCTGTCTTGCTCTTTGCAAAAGAAAGGTCCTATTATATTGAAATGAGATTATTAGCCATCAAATACTTTCTTTCTTGGGATTCTTCGTCTTTAAAAAAAATTCAAATACCTTAACTACTTTGCAATTGAATTTTTATAAGATTTACTTTTCACTAAATAAATGTTCTGTAGCAGCTATTTTTCAAAGTATTTTTAAAAGGGTGTTTTCAATATGCAGATGCAAAAAAATCAGACTAAATGTCTGAAATGTCACCTGTATAATTAAAGGAAGGTAAAGTTTCAGAGCTCAGTTCAATTTTTTTCCCCTGGCTTAGTTGGTGAGCTTCCTTATTCAAAAACCCTGCTTCTTTTCCTGTTTTCATCACCAAAAATATTTTTTTTTCTGAAACCCAATCATTTTCAACCCTCTATCTTCTCTCTTTTTATCTGTGTCTTTTCTTCTTCCCCAAACATGAAAAAAAATGAAAATGAAACCCGAAATAACTGGAGAGTTTGTTTTTTTTTTTTAAATCCACACAATAAAAATCACTGCACTGCAGTGTCAATATGTGCTTTAACAAAAGGTGATAACTGCATTAAAGCAATCAGCGTAACACCAAAAGGCTAAGTAAAATATGATATCAAATTCAAGTAAGAGCCTCTTTAAACTAGCTCATCTGAGTACCAGTTGGCAAAATAGTTACACCCAGGCCTAATTTGAAACTTGAGATTAGTTCCAGGTTACACAAACAATAAATATTTAGCACATGTTTAAATATCTAGCTGAATAAGGATTGAAATGAATATAAAATAGTTGAAATCCATGAACAATCTGGGCCTAATCCAAAGCCCTCTGAAGCCAACGGAGGATCCTTCCACCTGCTACGATAGCTTTGGCTCAAGCACCCCTTTGTTGGAAGTGATTGGTCACTTTAATGGAATGATTAAAGTGCTGTCATTTATAGCTCTATAACTCAGATTGTGTCAGCCTTTCCATTATAAACTCTCTTTCTTTTCAAGGGTGGGTTATGTCTTGGCCATAAAAATTCATTCTGAGATTAAATTCAGCACGTTCCGATCTAACAAAAGAACCGTTCCTTGTGCAGACAAAACTCCCCATTAAACTCACAGGATGCCAGGAGGTCACAACTGGTTTACATTTTTTTAAGGGATTAGATATATTTAAATTTTAAAAAATCCTCTGTAGAGTACGCAGGGCCCAATCCTGCAGCACTCTCAGTCATGGGAGACACTTTACTAGTGTGAGTTGTTTAAATAATGGGGACTATTGCCATGAGTCAAGTTACTCATGTGTGTATGTGTTTGTTAATGTGGTTTGGTATATGTCTGGTGTACGCCTTCAGGAAGGTCCTCAGTTGCATGCTGTCATAATGCCACATATATTTTCTGTTGACTGTATACTTCTTTTTTTTAATTCCAAAGACTAAGAATAAAGGCCATTATTTAATACGCATTTCCTTAAGCTGCTCAAAAAGATGTCTCAGTCATAATAAGAACCAGGAGACTGACAGATCAAAAGAACCTCCCTGATATTAAATAAGGCCCCGATTCTGAATGAGACCCACCTGGTGAAACTTTGTTCATGAAGAACCTCAGGACAGGAAAGTTAGGAAGTTCACTGAGCTGCGCTTTATATAAACCTAAGCACCTCCTCAATGATAAGCACATGTTTTCTGTGTCTCTAGAACTCATGCTGCTGTTGCTTTGGTGTTAAAACACCTCCCTGCCTTACCTGTTTTTAATACTCACAACCCTCTTACAAACAAAACATTTTTTTTCCCCTGGTTTACAGGACAGACCCAGTGCCTTCAAGGAAACTGCCCGACACTGTATCAGCAGGTGTTCTCTATCCGGCCAGCTTTCAGTTCCCATTTTCATGCTGAAACTGCAGCACCAGTTACCTCTTAAGTTCAAGGTAGGAGCAAACGTCTGGTTTCACTTCTGCTTTTGCGCCCTTATATTTCTTTTCCACCTGGGTAACTCAAGAGGAAGGAGTCACAGATATTCTTATAGTGCCTCAGTAAGCTATCTTTGATTGTCCATGTGCGACAGAGCATCAGGCAGGTAAAACCAGAGAGCCAGTTCAACCTGTGTAAATTGGCAGTGTCCCCTTGACTCACTGGAGCAGCTCCAGTTTACACCACTGAGGATATGACTTGGAATTTCAAGGCTTTTCAGTCACCATCATAAATATCTCTTCTTTTTCTTGGCAATGAAATAATCTATAGACTAGTTCCAAAAAATTAAAAGAAGTTGTTGGCAGATGTGTCTATTAGTTTGAGCTGGAGATTTTTGGCTTTTTTGAGATTTGAGCTCAGACACAAGGTAGCGTAGAGATTTCTTAACATCCACAGTAGCTTTACCTTTGGCCGTGCAGTCAGCTGAGCTGTCCCTGCAGGAAGGTGCTTCATTTCCCTGAGATGATTGTAGAAAGGCAAAGGAGAGCCTTAAATGAGAGACCCTGGAAATACCTAGCAAGGGAAATTCGAAAGCTACCCCTTGTCTCACTGACAAGCAACCCTGGTGAGTCCAGTAGTCGTCCACTGAAGTCAGTACCTTTGTTCCAGCTTTTAACCGAGGTGGTGTGTGGCTTATGGAACGTAAGCAGTAGGCGATGTCTCACTTTGCGTATTTGAAACATGGAAAACAGCGCCCTTCTCAACTGCAGATTCCTACGGAAAATGTTCTCAGCCTTCTGGGAGTGGAATTCCTCTGCAGGGCAGGAGGTGTTGTGCCTCTGGAAGCCCTGCAAAGCCAGGCCTGTCGTTGCAATGGAAGGAGATTGGGGTTGGCGCCTCCGTGGGTGTGAGTGTAAACATCCACCTGGGTGTGCCAACTCGAACGTGCCCTGGCTTTGTTATTACTAAGGCCCGGCTCCACTTCAGCTTTCTCCTGAGTGATTATCGACGTGCTTGCAGTTCCGGGGGACGTGGAAATTGGCTTGTTTACTCTCATTTGGCAACAGTGAGCTGTCAGCCCTTTGAGGCACTGGAGTACTTCCTTGAAGTCAAGAGTTGCTGTTCAGCAACTTCACAGAGCAGATCTGAGAAGGAGCTGAGCCCATATTTTGGGCAGAAAAATGAGGTCTCAGTATAGCGCACCTCAGCTGTACCCCATGCGTCTCTTCCTGCTGATCCTCCCATTGCTGGCACCAGTCTGTGCTCAAACTCACCAATGCCAGCACAAATCAAGGTGAAAGGTTGTATAAATTCCCAATTGGAGCTTAAATAGCCTAGATTTTTTAATTTGGTCCTGGGACTCGTTCAGGAAAAATGTCAAAGCCTTCTGCTCCGTTATTTGTGCTAAACTAAAAATAACTTTGGGGGCCCCACCTTAACTGAACACACTCCTTTGAAAACAGAGCCGTATACAAATTTCCCTGTGCTGGTTCTCTTAGATTTCTGGCAGCCAGAAACCAAAGTCATCAAAAGCTAGAAAACTATTACTCTTTGTGGTGTCACCCTTCCTGATAGAAATTCAGTGGGTCTATTGGAACATGGCAAGTGGCAGCTCCAACACATGGAGGAGGGATGAGCTTTATTTGCAGCTGGACATTGCCAAGCCTTCAGAGCCACCAGTGCAGTGAGAAGCACTGTCAGTGTCTTAACACAAGTGTCAAGAAAAAGCACTCTGCAGTAGAGGAGCTGCCCTCTGTATTGTCTTTTTCTTCTGATAATAGTGCAAAATCTGAACTAGGAACCTGGGCAGCACCTTGAGATCACATCTGCCTGCTCTCCAGGCAGTCTTCCACAGTGGTTGTCTGCTCACGCCAGTCCTGGGCCAGTGTTCCCAGCTGAATTTACATTATCAGAGCAGATGATGGTCTCGCCCTCCTTTGTCTATGGGCAGACACATCCTTGGGAATTGGAGTGTGTTATGGGCCTGGAAATGTGTTTGCAACCTGTTCTCCTCGTCAGGTCTCTGTGAGGACCTGGAGGAGATTGCTGGTGGGCTGTCCAGCTACCCAACCAATTTATGTGCGCACCTGTAAACACCTTGTCCTTGATTCCTGCCATGGTGGTGAAATGGGCTGAAATGGCATTTGCTAGCACCAGAGACCAGTGCAGGCAGGATTTCTGTTGGCGGGGCCTTTGCGATCAATAGTAACTTCCCAAGCTTTGCTGAGTGGACCATTTCTCCTAAAGCAGCTCCATTTTCCCTTTCCAGCAAGATGGTCCTATCGCCCTCAGATACTCAGTGCTTTACAGGATGGATCAGTGGGCAATTGTTCCAGAAACGCATTTAACTTCCCCAGTCTGGGACTCTCTTTTTTGTTGTTTTGTTGGTTTTTTATTTTTCTTTTTTCAGCAATTAACAAAACCCCCAGAGATTTTAGCAAAAATAGAAAGAATAAGAAAACAAGCTCTATCATAACTTTTGTCAAGAGCAGAGAAATAATTTCCCAGCCTGCTCTACTCCTGCTTCCCAGCCTCAGACAGGTTTTACGAGCTGAAGCGATCAGTCTCTCAGGAGGTGCTTGAGAGGAAAAGGGAGACCACAGAACCAGGGCCATGTTTCCATCTGGTGTAAAATAGCAGTGTTTCAGCCCGTGGAAGCTGAGTGCTTTCCCCTGGCCATGGGCTGGGCTGGCTGACCCTGGTCTGTGGCAAACCTCTTAGATCAGGGTCAGGGAGCTGACACCTGGCTCCTCTCTGTGGTGACCATTCCTGGGGACTGAATACATCTTGATTCCATATTTTGATTTTACAGGCCTGCACAATAATCACCTCTTGATTCACCCTCCCACCCTCCCTCCTCTGTTCTCTCTCTGCTGAGGAACAGCAGACGGGAGATTTCATGTGCCATAAATATTTAGATTGTGCCTGTGTGTTTATAACACTTGCTGAGAGTGCAACTGGAGCAGCTCACACTCAGCAGCAACACCTGATGCTAGGGAAAGTTTTCCATCACCTCATATGGACCAAACAGCCGTGCACCGCAAGCCAGCCACGCAGCAGGGATCAGTAGCTGTGCTGTCCCTACCCCTTTCTCCCCCTGCCACACAGATAAATAATATCAATAATAACAATACAGACATGCTTTCATGTCCCTTAGAAGCTGCTGCTCTAAAGGACCTTGGAAAAGAGCTGTGGCTGGGATCGAATGGAAACTTTTTGCAGCATTATCAATGGGGGAAGCATGTCCCCTATGAGACCCATAGGCCACAGGTGCTAGGAGATCCATAGTGCTTGTATGTGTCTCTGCCTCTCCTGTGTAGCCTGACTGCGTTAGTTAAGCATGGAACAGTTGCCTTCAAGAAGGTGAAATATCTAATGGAGGAGTTTTTTAAGAGTAGGTTAGACCTCAGGAAGGACGGTAAAACTGATCCTTACTGGGGAGCACGAGAATAGTCCAGCTGAGGTCCTAGGCCCCTTTCCATAGCTGCCTGGAACAGGCCAAGCTGGGCTGTGCTGGTTGCCCTGGTTTATGTGGAGTGGGTAGGCTGGCAAACAAGGCTCTCCAGGTCTTTTTTGCACGGGCGCATGGCCGTGTCTCCTCAGTCTCTCTGGCCTATGCACAGCGGTCAGCCTGCGCTTTCCAGAGCATCAGGTCTCTTAAGTGTTATGGAATTTTTTGTGCTTTAATAAATGTGTTTTTATTAATGTTTCTTTAGGGGAAAATATTTTTCTTTTGTTTCTCTGTGTAGCCTCTTTAGGACTTTCTGTGGAAGTGAAGCCAATAGTACTAGCTTTGGCTCTTTTTTCCCATCCTGTACTTTTTTCCTCTTTTTTTTTTGAGAGGAAATAAATCTCTTGGTTTTGGTCCCTTCCCTTGCTCCTATTCCACTTACCTGCTGGGTTCTCTGTTCTGTGGCTTTAGAAACAGGAGTAATGGCTCACAAACTTAGGAAGCATATTCCTCCCTGGGCAGGCGATTTGGTAGTTGCCTACTATGGGCTCTGGTCAAACCTGTCTCCTGGAGCCTTTAATGATTCTCATGGTCAGAGCTAAGACATTACAAGAGATGGATTAGAAGTGATGTCGCGTTTGGTAATTGTTGGGTTCTTTAAAGATTGATCTTTACCACTAATGGCAAATTTTGAATTTGGTGCAATGAGGACTGGAACTAAGAAGGAAAAAAAAAAGAGAGATAGAGTGAGCGAACCCTTCCTCATGTTGTTTTAGAATAAGTGGATGGAGAGGAAACATAAGCTCAATTTTATGTGGATTATAAGGCACCTATAAAGAGAGTCATATGAACTGAGACACTTGGCTCTGTTACTCTAATGATACCTATGGAACAATATGTGAAACCTATTACACTATTCTGGATATATGTGTATATATATATTTATATATAAGTACAGAGAATGAGAGAGAGAGAGAGACGAAATATGGGGCCTTTATTTTTATTGGCTTCTGCAAAGAATGAATTACACAGCAAGGGCAAGGTTAAATTATTGTAAATGTCTGTATGAAAGGCATCACTTAATTATTAACAGTCCACTACAAATAAAAGGTACATATGCTAAAATGGCTTGACCTGCTGGATTGTGGGGTTTTGTTTAAAATTGTTGGTGAGGCCCACAGCTGACTTGTTCTCTGTCAGACAGGCTGGAAAAAGAAGCAGGGTAAAATTTCATTGCAGAGTGGCTTATATCCCTCTCTACCAGATGTCAAGTGAATGCCTAGAAAATGGGCAAGGGGAAGGTGGGGGCTTTCTGAAAGCAGGGCAGATCACTGTAAGGAATAGAGGACATGTAAAACCACCTGGATGGACGGGGAAAGAGAAACTCCAAGAAGTGACTGGTGTAACTCCCTGTAGAGTGTGTCTTACAATCTCTCTCTCTTATGACTTACCCACAGAGGAAAAGTACACAAAGGATGTGAGTTTCTGGAAGTAGAGCTCTTCACCCTATCCCAATTAGGAAAAGGTTGGAACCCCTTTAAATTGCTGGTTACCCCCCATGTCTGTGGTCCTGCTGTGTATGTTGCCAGGACTGGGAGCTGCACAAGGGGAGCAATAAATCCAGATGCTCCATGTTTCTATTTGTAGAAAGACAAGATGAGATATGGACCCAAGGTGTTTCAACTCTTAGTTTTGTTGCTGGAGGCTCACAAGTTGGCCACCAGTGATGGATGTTGCTTTAGTTAAGGTAACAGCAAGAAAGCTGAGGCTGATGCTGCATGTGACTGCCACTGGAGAAGGGTATCGGGCTAGCTGGCTCCAGCTCCCCGACTCTGGCAATTGCTGTGTTAATAGGAGTAGGAAGGTGAGGCTTTCAGGACTCTTGTGCAATATTTGTATCCTTTAAACAGTCTTTGAACACGTACTGCAAAAGTCTGCAAAAGGTAACTCTAAGAGAAAACCATCTCAGGATGGAATTTCCAGAGGGAAACTTGGAGGCTTCAACGTGTTGGGGAAAAAAAAAAAGACTAAAAATCCGCCAGCCTATATGAATGAAAGAACTCAGTGGAAAGCTCTCCCTTTCACTCCCTTACAAAGTTAAAACTGCTTTTGGCAAGGCAGGAGACGTCTCTGTGATTCCACGTTCAGCTGCAAGGCCAGATGGAATCCCTCGGAGCGGCTGGGCTGACCTCCTGCATACAGCCAGCCAGGGATTTCCACCCGCTGCTCCTGCACGCTCCAGGCAGTCCCTGGTGGAGCTAAGGGCATTGTCTCTTAGGGAGAGACATCCAGCCTTGCTTTAAGGATCCCAAACAATGTGAGAATTTGCTGCCTCTCTCCTCTTTGGTGAGCTCTTCCAAAGGCTAGATGTGCCAACACCATCATTTGCTCATATGGAAATACAGGATGACTAAGAAAATACCCAGCGTGTGAGCTTGGTCCTGATGGATTTTAATGCACTTTGGCACCTGAGGAGAAGGGACAAAGAGGAGAAGCCCAAATCATCACTGTCCAGTGGTCCCTACAAGCATCTGTAATCGTGCTGCAAAGCATCCCTACCCATGGCTTTGGCACTTAGATTTAGTAAAGCCACATCATGTTACTGTACTGTGTTTTTACAGTGGCTTTTTCATCTGCTGACTTCTGTGTCAGTGAGACATGCTTGCAACGTGTCCATCTCTTCTTCTGTGTTACTAAAATTCCCATCAGTGTCTGCATCTCTGCTACCTGCTTTCTCTGCATCCACTTGACTTTGGCTGCTCTCTGCAGGAACATGCATGAAGGCTGCTCAGCATGTGCTGGGTGGCCTTGCTCTTGTTCCAAGGCTCAGGTTTGTGTAGAAGACGTTGAAGAAATTGTTCCAGAAAAATTGGATTTTGGTGCACTTTCTCATCACATCAGACTTCTGCATGAAGGTTTGAAAATGTGAGCCTTGAGTAGATGGGGAAATTTCAAGTCTAGGTGAAGACTGGTTGGATGGAATCAGTGGCAGGTAAAGTCTCACTATTCGTTAGCTCCTAGCTCTGTATTTTACCTTTGTGAGAGTCTGATCTGTTCTCACAAAGCCCTTGATGACAGTGGGAGCAAGAAATTACTTAACCCACTGCTTCTTTTTGTTTTGGTCACATATGAGAGAAGAGCCGAGTGCTTTCACTCTACTTGCAGACAGGAATAGAGTTCCTGACTGAGAAAACCTGACTCCACAGGAGGTATGTCTTAGAACAAGAGGAAAAGCGTGTCGTGACCATGCAAGCTAACAGTAGCACAGCCTGCTACAGACCCCATGGGCTGCTGAGAATCTCTATCATTCACATCTTATGAACTGGTTTGGCGCATCTCCAAAGGACATTGGCAGCAGTTCAAGGCTTTGCAAGGTGCTGAACATGCTGAAGTTCCTATTGTCTCCAACATGTGCGTGCATGCGGGGATGGATTACCCCAGCTTGCCTATGTGAGCGGGACGGGGATTTGGCTGGGCTAGTATGTATCAATGGTTAGGAAGAACTACAGGTGGAGGTTTTGAAAGGAGGCTTTTCACCTTGCATGTGAGTTGCAGCTGCATCTCCAAATGCGGCAGCTGCTTGTTCGTGATCACAGTTGCTGCTTTTAGCTGCAGCGTTGGATGGCTGGGGGTAAGGCTACGGCACAAGCGTCAGGACTGTTGATTAGATCAATATATATGAGGACAGGGGTGAAGATGTATTGCTGAAAGGCCCTTGTGGGGAGAGGTATGACAGCCGGTGAGTAGGAAATGGTGATGTTTGCTACTTGGGGTTGTAGCTGCAAGGGGTAAATGACTGTTGGTTTGAACGGTGCATGCTGTTGTAGGGTGTGTGATTTATTTTTTTTTTTTGTTGGGGTGAGAAGGGTTGATTGCTGATCAGGAACAGAATAACTGAGGGAACTGGGAGGAAGCAGCCACCACAAGCCGGGGGCAGGTGGTGAAGGAGCCCTGGGAGAGGAGGACCTTTCTCCAGGGGCAAGAGTGGGGCGGGAAGAGGGGCACAGTGTGTGGGAGAGAGCTAGCCCACGGGCGTGCTCTTAGCATGTGTATTCACGCACCACGTTCTCTCAATTGGTCCTGAAAGGAGCTGTGACTGGGGATAAAATGTCATGGTAGCAGCCAGTGGCCATAAAATCTGGGGTCTAAATGAAAGGGAAAAAGTGACAAGGGGAAAAGCAAGGTCGGCCCCACCTTGCAGGGTCTGCTCTGGAATGTGTTTGCACTCCAGGGTGTGCAGTGCCTGAGAGTGCGTTAGCAGCAGTGTTGAGTTAGTAATATGAACCCTATACAAATACCTCCGGGGCAGACAGGTCCATTTCAGGCTGTGTTTATTTAATAAAGAGCCAGTGAAGTAACTGCAATTTCATTGTCAATTTACTAATGCGTTACAGTTATATTTCTTAACCTCATTGTTTGGGCTCAGGAGCTTGCAGTGCCTGGCCAAAACTTTCCTTTTTTCTCCCCCTTATCCCCCCACCTCAAGTGTAAAACACATTTTATTATGACTAGAATGTCTTCTATTTATCAAAAACTAGGATTAAAACCCCCAACTCCCCCCTTCCACGCACATATCCAACTTGGCAACAGGTCAGTTTATGAACCTCCTGAAAGCCTCACTTGCCTTTTTTCTCTTCTTTTTTTTTAAGAGAAGAAAACCACGCATGTTCACGCACACACTGACACCCAGATTCACACACACACAAATTTTAAAAGTTCATCTGGGAAGAATACAATGGAAACTCTGGCTGGAAAGAGATTGAGCTGTGTGTCTCTGTGGTCTGGGAAGTCTGACTACGGCCTCCTACTCTTTTGGATGGAAAACTGGGTTTGAAACACGCTTGCACGTTCTCAATGAAAAAAAAACAAAACAGCCAAAACCCTCCCTAGTGCTGAACTGAAAAGAGAAATGAGCTTTTGGATGAAGATGGAGAGAGGTTGTCAGGGTGGCTGCTGAGGAGTTGTTTTGGGCTTGAGTCTCAGCAGGTCCTTCCTGCAGTGGGGAGATGGGGTGAAGAGCAGGGGGGTTCCTTTCAGGTGAGGTTTGGTAGATTCCCTGGGTCCCACTCAGGCTTATTTTCCCAGAGGGTCCCTGCAGGAGAGGACTTTCCACCTCTCAAAGCTATGAGAAGAGCCTTGGTCCATCAGGTCTGACTTCAGGAAAAAGAAACTAAACCCATTTTGTTTTCTCTCCATGCCAGCTCCTGTTGCAGCTGGTTTCATGGCCAGGCTGCAAGTTGGAAGGGAAGTTTTCAGTGGGTGCAAATTGGTGTGGCCCCACTGAAGGCTCCGTTAGACAATCAGATGATCTGGCTAGATAACCACCTGCCTTTTGCATGCCGGCCGGAGGTTTGTATTTCAATCTGTTGGTTTGCCCCCAAAAGATTTAGGTATGTTGGCAGGAAACAGAGGGTCAGACCCTGTGGAAATGGTTGGAGAACTGTGACGAACTGCAAGAAGCTCCCTTGATTCCCTCCCTTTCCCATCTGGGAGTTCCTGAGGGACATGTGCACCTTTGGATGGTTCTTCAGCCTCAGCCAACACATCCCGGCCCTGGTCCAGGCTTTGTTCATCTCTCCAACACGTCTGGGCAGTTCTGGCTTCTCGGCGGGCTTTCACCCTCCCGGTGCAGGCTGATACCGATATAGCAAAGGTGGGACGTGGGAGCGGGGGTGGGAGGCCTGACTCTAGACAGGGGACGGGGACCTTCTAGATTTCTCACCCTGGCAATATTTTTGCTCTGCAATACTGAAAGCTTCCCTGGCCCACTGTTGACAGGGACTGGGTTGTTCTGGGGAGCAGCTGTATCTGTGGGTACATCTGGTGTCTGTGTGTGTGTCTACGTATCTGTCAATAAGGCGGGTGACATTCAATAGGCAAAGCTCAGCCTGTCTGCTGTCTGATCATTTGTCTACTCTTTATACAGCCTCAAAGCAGCAACTCACATTTGGGGTTTTCACATTCCACCCAGAATACTTTAGATTTCCCTCACTTACACAAAATGCTCCTGACACTGTGCATTTCAGACAGCGTATCTGTGCCTTAACTTCTCAGCTGCTGGTTTTAACAGGAGGTTTGTCTCTCCTGCTCCTGCACACAAGCCAACATTTTAGCATGGGGCTTTCCCCACATCTTGCTTTGAACATATCCAAAGGCCAAATACTCTGCAGGCAGCTGTAGCACCCTGCCCTGCCCTAACCTCTGCCGTGACCTAGAAGAACCGCACTGTCTGCTCGTGAAAGGATTTGATTCAGCCCTTCATGCCCGATCAGCAGTCAGGGCCCTCCACAACACAAGCTACCGGTCGTGACAAATTACATGGGTTGGCTTCAGAAGGGAGCTGAGAACTGACCCCGCTCACCTCACCCCAAGGCTTTGAAGCAGCACTTGAACCACACCTCTGGCTGGAGGGAGGCTCTTTGTCTGCTGAGCTGGCAGTCGAACCCAGCAAATTCGGAGCAGAGAGATCACTGGGCTTGTTCTGTAATTAGAAAGAAGATTTCTGCTAATCTCCCTCTAAATGAAGGTCTAATTCCTTGAGCAGAAACTTGTCAGCTGCTTGTTAACAGCCTCTCGGACCCACACTCAAGTGGCCTTCATTATTTTTAGGAGCGTTTTCAGTTGTGCCGTTCTGGTTTGGAACAGGAGTGTAAACTTTGCTTAAAATGTAGGCTCGTGTCTGTTCGTGCTGGCCGTGTTAATAATACACTGCTTAAATCAGGTGGTTTGAGAAAGAAATACAGCAGCAGTGGTAGTGGGGGACATTTAATATTGAATTTGCCTTTTTTTTTTTTAAATGTGGAAACTTTTAGACACAATCCCGGCCCTGTGTTTAAGTCATTAAAACATCTTTAAGCATTTTCTGGTTTTAGTTTTCTTAGCAGCAGTCTTTTTCCTGGAATGTATTTTATTTTTCTTTTAAGTTGATGAAAAAAAAAACCCGTCCGTGCATTTCCAGGCAATTTTTTAAGGGGAGTGAGGAGAGGGAGGGCTCAGGGAGGCGGAGGAGGTTGTGAGATGAGGAAAGTGAGAGAACAGGGCCCTTTCTGTGTTTTATTTCTAATCCGCAGGAATCCATTTTAGCCTTTTATGGCTGTTGCACTTGCTGACAGGATTTACATTCTCCGTATGTTATCTGAAACATCACAATCTGTGGCTGTGGGATTGTTTCATGCCTGGGTTAAAAACATGCCAGTGCTTCTGGGAGGCTATGGGGAGGTAGACAGGGAGCGAGGTAAGAGCAGGGAGGAAAAGAGAAAGCTTTTTAAAAAAGGATAAAAAAGGGGGGGAAAGAAAGAGCTAAGCACTTTGCAGGAGCTGCTGTTGGCAGAGTTCATGCCCCAGACAAACTGATGTTTAAGTGAACCAGGGAGGGCATTACAATCCCTTTGATTCCAGCAGTGCTGGAGCACAGTTCTGGTCTAGAAAAGCAGCTATGGAAAAAACCCACCCTCTTCTGAGTCTCTGAAGCCCCTCCGTGCCGGGTGTCTTTTGAGCCACACCATTTGCTCGTCCTGATGCACAGAGCAGGCTTTACAGCGATCCCGGCTCGGTGTGAGCAACCTGCTGTCCGTACAGGACCACACAGGTACCTCGGCTGGGAGGGAGAGGCAGGCTCTACATTGCACCGTACCTGTAACAGCAGCGCTCCGATGCTGTGGCCATGCGTGGATAGATGGGTGACTGCATACATAGATTTTCTTCTGTCTTATGTATTGAGAGCTCCTTGAAAAAATCTTAATTTTTAAGAGCCTCTTTGGAAGAAACCAAAGATGCTTCCATTAAAATTCTGACTTTACCAGGTGTTTGTCGAGAAAAGAGTAAACAGTGAGAACGTGATAGCTGTTTTCCAACAGCTACAAATGTTGTTGTGCCAATCCGGGGTATTCGTCAAAGGACCCTGTGTTTGCAGAGAGTGCCGAGCCTCTGTCATCTCAAACATCCCTCAATCTGTCTTAGCCTGGATACCCAAAAAATCACATCCCTTTTTAGCGTCTTGGCTGTTCTCCTTTGGCTGTGCTGGTCCTGCAGTTCACTCTGATATTCCCCACTAAGTTAGTAGATGTGTCTCTGAATACACGAGAAGGTGCCATTCTGCATAGTTGGTTTTCTGATCATGACCAACCTCTAAGCTCTTAAGGTAGGGACTTCAGTTTTTTAATAACTCACGGGAGAACCCAGGGAAAATGTAAGTTTTATGGAGTCTAGAGAATATTTTTAAAGGATTTAGATGTCTGGAAAAAGTGTCTTAGGAGGTTTAACTGCTTTTCAGTGGAAAAAAAATATTAACAAATATTCTTATTTCTTTGTTAGTCCCTTCCGGGGCAGAACAGCAGCCACATGTTCTGGGAGGGTCTGTGATCTTGAGGCCGTGGGCCAAAACCCAAATCAGTGTAAGGCAGGACAGCCCCATGTCGGGTGGGCTGGAGCTTGGTCCCATGTGTGTTACAGAGTGAAAGCACTGTAATCACTAGAGCCTTGAGAGGTTATTATTTTGCAGGGTGGCATAAAACTCCCTGGGCTGTAAAAATCTCCCATGTTTGAGAATAGTAGCATTATCTCAGATCCCAGTCTAAACAAGGGGGGGTTTAGGCTTGCTAGTCTCTTCCTTGTAGCCCCCTCTCTGCTCCATGCCATTTTATCCATTTTGTTGGGATGAAGTCCGGCTCTCCAGGAGACACTGGAGATGAATCACAGCGGGGCATCAGCTGGGGCGTTCTGCCGAAGCGGGAGGTGATTTCAGGTTGGTCTATGGTGTCTGAGCTCTGAAAAGGCAGATACTTTCCGTGCGGGTAGCACACTGAGCACATTTGGTGCATGCTCCACCCAAGACGCAGCACATGCCTGTTTGCACATGTCCGCAGGGCCACGAGGTCTTTCTACCCCACACAGGGAGGGTGCTCAGGCCGTGGCAGATGTGCTGGGCAGTGCTTGGCCCATGCTTGCGTGCACGTGTGTGTGTTGCCAGTGTCGTACACACAAATCCCTTCCTGATCACAGGTTTGATCTGGAACTTGGCTCCTACCTCCCGAGTAGCCAGCAGCCCCTGCAAATCATGTCCTCTCTGGGCAGCCAGCGTGGAGCAGTTAGTGGTGTGGTTACTGCGTCCCTCGGCAAAGCGCCCGTCTCACCGCCCATCACCCCCGCAGCAGCTCAGCCGGCACGCAGGGCGACCCTCCGCACCCTCCGCACCCGCCGCAGCCCATGGGGAGCCTCTGCCCCTCACCGCCGCCGCTCTCCCCTTCACTGGAGGGAGTCGGGTTACTCTTCCCGTCCCTGTGAGTGAAAGAACCCACCTGTGTCTGCGGGGCCTGTTTTGGATTCCTGGGAAACTTTAACCTCTATTAATACCACTAAATTATTTCTTCATATGGCAAAGTACTTATGTAAACCGATCTCTTCCCGGCCTCCCCTCCTGACTTGGAGGAGGCAGGCACTCTCACTCAGATGGATCTACCTGCTCTCAGGGGGCTTTCAAACCCTCCACATTCCTCTGCGGCACTGCTTTTTGTTGCAGAAGGACCTGCGTGTGCTGGAAGCGAGCACGTGATGGGAAAAGGGGGAGAGAAAGAAGAAGGAAAAGTGAGATCACCAAAGTAATTGGCTTGGAGGCCTCTGGAGCAGCAGCAGGTTGTGGCGTACATTTGTCTGTCTCTCCGTCAAGTTTTACTGAGCTGGTGTCTGACTCAGACCTCCCCAGAGCTGGAGTAAATTAGGACTAGGCTCGCTGGGGTCAAGTGGGCTTAGTTGTCATTTACACCAACACATCTTTTTATATCGCACCAGCTTCCAGCATTGCCAGACTGGTGTGCAGGGACCTTCATGTAAATGAGAACCAGGCCCATGAGGTTATTTTTACCAGTGGCAGCACCAGATATTCCCAGCTGCAAGCATAGAATCATAGAATCATAGAAAGTTTTGGGTGGGAAGGGACCCCTAGAGGTCATCTAGTCCAACCCCCCCGCAGCGAGCAGGGACACCGCTAACTAGATCAGGTTGCTCAGAGCCCTAGAAGAGCATTCAGAAGTTGTGAAATCATGGGACTATCCTGAAATTCCTCAGATTTGATCATTTTTCTTTCATTCATTTTTTTGGGCTTACAGCTTCTGTCCTTGGCTGCAAAGGCTAAAAATAAGCTTTTTAAATGCGAACAAACAAGATAAAATGTGTCATGAGATCACAGGACTCCAGCAGATGGGGCTCAAAGAAAAGAATGCCAAAATAGGTGCAAACTGACAGTGCTGCTTGGTGTCAGTCAGGGCAGAATCAAACCTTTCCCGTGTGGCAGGATGCTTCACTGGGCAACGTTGCCTTCCTCGTGGCTGTCACCTGGAAGATAGTTCGTTGCTTTCAGACTTCTACAACTAAGTCGAAGCTCTCAGGGCTTCGCTAAAGCAAGCAGTCTGGAGACCCAGGAATGGGTCCTGGCTCTGGCTACTAGGCATCCAGAGTTGGCTCTGAAGCTGGTGGAAAGCCCACGGTCACAGATAATCTAGTACACTTGCAAAAGACATCAGCTTTTCAAACTCAATAGCAGAACAAGTCGGAAAAAGACGAGTGAAAAGTTCTGCGATGTTTTGCCCCTGTGTCCCCCAGCAGATGTTTTGTTTGGAGGGTTTTTTGCAGGCAGAGTTGAGATTTGAAATTCCACCCCAGTCTGGAAATTCAAAATCCGTTTTCCATTTCTGCAGTCACCATTTCTGCATAGCCGAGGAAAAGGAACTCGTGAAAACTTTTTGCTTTAGATTAGCACCAGAAATCAGCTTTTGGTCGGTTCGTACAGTTCATCTGAGAAGATGTAAAGCTCTGCACCCCCAGAATTCAGCTGCGTAGGATTTTCTGTCTGTACTCTCATTGAGTTAAACTCATGTAAGGCGACTAACACAGTACGTGTTGAAGTAACGCTAGAAAATGAGACTTTTCTCTTAACCTCTACAATGTGTGGTAACATGCAGTAATGCATGGTTGGTGCAAAAATATGGGATTTTAGGTAGGAAAGTCAGCCGTGTTGCCTGGATTTGACCTGCTGTTTGGCACCACCCAGAAGAGAGGGTTCATTGCCAGTGTCCACAGGCTTTAGCACTATGGGGTAAATCTGATCTCTGGACCACATTTCAGTAATGCAGAAAACTGGGTGGATGCTCTTTTTTAGTTTGTATGCCTCATTTCAATTGAATGAAAAAAGCCACTCAGACCAGAACCACTCTGTCTTTGCATTTGTTTTCCAGATCTAACTAAATAATTTTCTGTTCCCACGTTCTTGTATCTCCTACAAACAACTCTTTCGCTGGTGGAAAGACGATGAAAATGGTCCATGCATTGTCCAGTTATCAAGCTCTGACCAATTAATCTCATCCTCCACTGGCTCTCCAGCCTGACCCAGCAAACAAAGCGCAGGAAATATTTGAGAGTGGGCTGGAGAAGAGTGAGGAACCACCATCATTACATACGGGAAACAAAGATCAGTATGTCTGTCCAAGAGTGAGCAAGACAGAAGTTCGATACAAACTCAGCTGGAAACTGAAAACCTCTGAGCTCAGCACAGGCAAAACACTGATCTCTTGGGGTACTGGCTTTATCAAACAGGGCTTCTTCCTTGCCTGCCTTGCCCATGTTTGCTGGTGAGCTCTGCCAGGTTAGCACTTTCCTGTGTCTCTCAAGCACCAAGCACAGCGGGTACCAGGTTTCAGCTGTGAAGCTGTGAGATGACACCATGAGAACAGGCTGGATCCAGGTGTCCACACCATCCCTCCAGCCCAGAAGCTGTTCAGGTCTCTGTGACTGCTCCAGGCGAGGGATGATGATGCACTGGAACCGGCTCCCCCAGGACCCAGTGACTCATGGGACTCTCTGCGTCTTTGGATTGAGACTGCCTTTCTAGAAGGGGTCCTTTAGTCAACGCAGGGTATTGGGGTGAAGTCTGGACAAATCGAGACACAGGAATTACTGAGTAAAATGTCCTGGCCTGTCTTCTACAGGAGGTCATCTAGATGATCTGTTTGTCCCTTCTGGCCTTTAAATCTACTAATCTATTTTCCCTTCCAGGAAATAGAACTATATTCTGAGAACAACAGCCCCTTAGGAAAAAAAAAAAAAGAGAAGAAAGAAAGCATGCCTTTGAAAAACAACAGCAAAGAAAAAACCCCTTCAACTATAAAATAAACTAAGATACAAGGTGCAATTAACAATGCACAAACAGCAGAGCCTGGAATGTAAATTGTATTTAAATAGGGCTGTGAAGAATGTTTCAGTCCCTTAAATGGCTTCTCTCTCCTGCTGCCTTGAACCTCCAATCAAGTCCTGCCTGGGAGTAATTTGGTGCTGGAAATTGTTGCCACACGAACAGCTGAAGGCTGGCAGGGTCACCGGCCCCCCGTGTCACACCCTGTCATTTTAGATTAAGATATGCAAAGGCGACACGGCTGCGAACTTTCCCTTTGCTGCTGTGGCTGCGTCCATCCCCTCGGCTGTAATGAGAGGAAGGCGTAATTGGAGTCAACTGCTTGATTATGATAATTGCTACTGTCTGGGGGAAGAAACAGTTGAGTCCTGGAGCTTGATCCATGCTGCACCTTTTGGGTGATTGCTGTCTGTTTGCCAGCAGATGGGCCTGGCAGAAAGCATCCTTTTTGGCCCCACTTTGGCCTCTTGACCTCTGCTTGACCACTTGTTGACTCCACGATTTCAGTCAGGGTCACGGGGTTTTCCAGTTGTTCTCTGCTTCCCACCAGAGGATTGGTCCTGAAGGATTTATCCCCTAAGAGGGAAAAGGCCTTTTTAAAATTTATCCCCAGCTCTTCACAGCAACACAACTGGGAGATGAGGTGCCATATATTTCCCACTGGGATATTTATCGCTTTCATTGTATGTCTCAGCAACAATCTGTGGGAAATACCTCCAGGAAGCTCGGCTGGTCAATCTGTCATACCCTGCCTATTTTCATTTGCTGAGAGAGCAAAGATGGTCCTGGAGGTCAAGGCACTGGGATGGGAACAGGGAGACAGGCACTCAAATTTCAGAGCTTCCAGCAAATCTTAATGTGATCTTGTCCAAGTTACTTCGTCTATCTCTTTGCATTGGTGCCCCTTTGAGAAACAGAGATGGCCCCTTCTCTGCATTAGCTTGTTTATTAATGCTTCTAAACGGTCTTGAGATCCTGAGATAGCGAAGGGAGGATCTCGCAGTTAGGGTGTGAACCGGAGGGAAACGCTGTTGCACTCCCAAATCCACCACAGGCTTGGGCAAGTCTCTTAGGCTGGAAGCCTTGGAGCAATTTGCAGTTTCAGCAGGAGTTAAACTCCTAAACATCCCTGGGAAGCTTGGCTATAAGCTCCATGCACAGCAATTTCCCCTCTGTACAAGGGAGCCAGTAACCTGCCCAGCAGTGGTGTGAGCACAGAGGCATGTAGAGGCCCTGGAATGGAGATCACATATATAATTAAGGTGACAAGAGGTGTATTGTTAATTCATGGCTATTATTTATTAATATCAGCCTTAAGTGCAGGGCTCAACTCTGGCTGTGAAGCAATAAGCACAGCCAGAGCAACAATAGTAAATAACAAACAAAGTAATTGAATAATTGTTTCCTTGGTACCTTGAAAGTTGAAGAACATTTTTTTAAATGTTCATGTTCCAAAGTATGGAGGGGAGGGGCCTGCTTGCATAAAGGCAGAGATTTAAAAATCATCAAGGAGGGAAAAGAGCAGAGCTGCAGGTGATGCTGTGGGCTTTCATTTCTGCTTCTAAGCAGGGAGTTGTGCCCTGTTAGCAGTCAGCTGTGAGGAGCTGGGGCTCACATGATCCCACGCTGGCAGTATACAGGAAAGCCTTTTGCAGCCTGTCCTCTTTCTGAGGGATGGTGGGCAGAGAGGTGTGGGCAGTTGGCTCGCTCTCATTCTGGTGAGTTTAGAACATGAGCTTGTTTGGATGAGCATGAATTTTTCTTTTTTATTAATGAGGTGTCTCTGCAGAGTCCCTGTGGGCTCTGTATTAGCAAGCAGCTCTTCCTGAGTGTATCAGGCTGTTTAGTCTGAGTGTGGTGCACAGCCCATGTATTTTAGGGTCAGGCAGAGGAAGATCCTTTTGCACTTCGGTAAGAGAGGAGGACGTTTAAGCTGCTTTCCGGGACAGATTAAGAATCTCTGTAGACAGTAGCTACGCAACAGCGATAGCCTGACAGAGCAGAGACCTCTGAGCAAAGGTGTAGCTCTTATGATAAAACAGCTACCTAGATTTCTTGAACAAAATACCTTGCTAAAATGTCATTAAGCAATCATGCTCTAAATAACCCTGTGACTGTTTGCAAGGCAGCCAGCTTTTCTTAGACAGTAGGTCAGGGAGAGACTAATGCAACTGCCTGGCCTCTCACATGCCAGAGGCCAGAGACTGAAATCCAAGTGGTTCTCACACCAGACCGTACTGTGGGGCTGAGCTGGAGCATCGGGCCCTAGAAAGATGCCCACCTGAAGATCTGGGACCTGTAGCTTAGAATACCTTTCTGCACAGCAATTACTTCCACAAAAAATAATTAACCCCCTTTGCAAGCAGGTGTGTTAACTTAAACCTCTAGGAGCAGAGCATTTGCTGTGAACTCCAGCTAATCTTCTCTGTGTGGGTAGTGGAGGCAGTAACTCTTTCTGGCCTGAATGAATGCTGGTGCTTGCTTCTGAAGACTTGTGTGCACCTGAGGAAACTTCTTGCCGAGTCTAGCATACTCATACAAGATCAAAGTCAAGTCAGGCTTTAGTTAGAGCTCTTTGCCCCAGAAAAGATTCATGTGTTTTTACTCATTCACTACTCTGGCCTTTTTTTGGCATTGCCTTGAAATGTGAGCGGTCAGCTCAAATCTGGGCTCCGTCTGTGGTGTAATCTCCAGTAGTGGCCAGCCCCAGCTGCTTCAGAGCAGGGTGCTCGCGCACTTGTAGCACTTAGTACGATGATTCGGGACCCTGTGACTGAGGTCTGTGACACTATTGATTCTGCTAATTTATGGGATAACCAGTCCTTTGGGAGAGTTTCTTCCTGATCTCCGTTAGTTAGAGATTGCTTTATCCTTTGTAGCGAGGAATTCTGCATCCCTTTCCATTGTTAGCTTTCTTCTCTTAAACTTCATCCCTATGATTCTGGCTATCATTTTTTTCAATTTCTGTGGGTTTTTTTCTTCTTTGTGTTTTTTCCAACTCCACTGAACTCTGGCCTCGGGAGTATCATGGGGAATAAGCAGTCTAAGGTCTGCAGCTGAACTCTGCTTCTATATTATATATAGAAGTATAGATCCTTTTGACAGCTTTGTTTTATTTCACCAAAAATTGCCAAAATACACATGGAGCCTGTTCTCTCACTACATTTTCATTTTAAATAGGAAACGCCAAAGGTGGCTGACAAAAGCCTCTTCTCATATACTTCCAACTTTATTTTACCAAATTCTGAGTCATCATTTGCTGCCAGCAATTCCACCTCTTTTATCCAGGAGCTGGTGACACTGCTGTTGCTGCTTTGGAGGAGCTGCAGGTGTGGGGTTAGGAGCAGGACATGGAGATGAAGGCTCCAAGGCTGAGTGTCCTGCCAGATCACAGGTTGAGGCTGCAAAACCCTGGCTGTATTCTGCAGGGAGCTGCTGAGGAGTTGCTCACTGGAAGCTGGTTTGTCACACGAGCAGCTTCTGCAGAGCTTGCTAGAGGTTCACCAGCACTAGGGTGTCAGAGGGGGAAGCCCTTTCATAGGAAGAACATGGTATCACAAGGCCAAGGAGCTGCTCTTGCGGCACCGGTCAGGGTATGGGGACTGCCAGCACCCTCTGAGCTGAGGTCTGACCTCCGGGACCCCTCGCGTGTGCCGGGACTGCTGGGTCCCAGCACCTACATCACGCAAATAAAGCCATGACCTCAAGCGAGAGGCAGGTCAAAACGCTGGGCACGCAGGAGCATGGTGGCCGGAATGGGATGGATGCAGACATCAGTCATTTCTCATGGCCTTTACAGGGAACAGGAGTCTGAAAAATGTTAACTAGGGGTTAGAAAAAGATTTGCTTTTCTTGAACTTTCTTTACAACTGCTAAAGCAAACCTTCTTCCTTCTTTGATCACAAGTCAAAGGTAAAGAAAAATTTTCACAAATTTTTAGCACTCAGAAAACATTGCCTTGCTTCTCTGGTGATGCTGAAGGAGTAAGGAAAAACCCCTGCCGCCCAGCCCAGCTCAGCTCCAGGGCTGTCTCACGGGGGGAGAAGCAGCATCTCGTTTGGCAGCTGCAGCCGGCTGATTCGGGAAGCGTGGTCTGGCAGCCCTGCCCTCACCTGCAGGGTGGTTTTGAGGCAAATGAGCTTTCAGCACCCGTTTCCCAACAAAGGTGGAGGTGAAGATAGGAGCCTCTTCCATGAAATGCTTGGAGCTCTGTGAATGCAAATGCTGCCCAAGAGCAGGTTGTTGCTGCTGCCCTGGGGTGAACGGGGAGCCAGGCTCCCCTGTCACCTCCCATTTCTTTCTCTGCACCTACTGCAATGTCTAATGGGTTGAGGGGGATGTGGTGTTCTCCATTAATTAAAATCCTAGCTCAGGAGGAGATTTAAGCTTGCGGTTGTCTTAGTATTTAGTGGTTAGGTGCTGGAAGTGCCAGTGTGGTGCCGGCAGCAGTTTCGGGCTGCGGTTGCCTTGTGGCTGGGAAAGCCAGGGCTGCGGTGGCACGGGGGGCCGGCATGGCCTGCCTGGAGAGGCACTGCTTTAATGCAGGCAGGTGCTAAGCCGAGGCGCTTTCAAGAAGCTTTGCCTAAATCCTAGGCAGAGGTGGACACCTAACTTTCCCAGCCAGCTTTGATGTGCTGGCGGAGGCCTCTCACTTGAGCTGCGGCACTTGCTGCCCTGCGATGTTTATCCAGAGCCGTTTCCTGCATCTGAATCGGGAAGGGAAAGGAGGAATAGGCACTGAATGTGGAAGCCTGGATGGAGCCCAGCTCTCCTGAGTCCCTGACCAGGCTTAATCCGCAGCCCACCATGCTGTCCTGCAAATCTCCCCTCAGCTCCCAAAGCCTAAGGCAGGAGCAGCGTCACCTCCATCTCCCACGGGCACCCCCAGCCTCCGTGCGTGCCAGGCGTGAGCGGAGAGGCGTTGTGCTGCGGTGGCGAAGGTCAGATGTCTTCTGAGCATCAGATTAAAAAAGGTGGGGGGGAGGATGCATTTTTTTTAAAAAGAGCAAAAAAGAAATAGTAAACGCATCAAATAATAATAGAAACCCACCCTTTTCTTTGAGCCTGAATGTATGCTGGTGCAGTGCTTAGGGGATTAATCTCTTAAAAAATAAGTGCCATGTGAGTAGACAGGCAGTGATTAAGGTTTTAACTGATCAGTCTGCATCTGACAGTGAACCAGCTATTATCTTAACGGAATCAAACGAACATTCAGAGCCTCCGCTCAGCCCCAAACATGAAAGGAGATGTCATCTGCTGGCAGTTGGCAAGCCGCAGGGGAAGGGAGAGAGAGAGAGAAAGAAGGAGGGAAGGAAAGCAAAATAAGGGTGAGAAAAAGGGAGAAAGGGAGGCACAGCCAGGGAAAGGAAGGGAGGGGAAAGAAGGAGTGAAAAAGGGTGGAGGTGTAAATAAAAGGAGGCAACAGAGAGAAAAAGATAAAAGGAAGGGAGAACAGTAGAGGCTTGAACAAGTGCGGATGTCTGCTCTGCTCTTACGTTTCTTTCCTTCCTGCTTTCCTAAATGGTTTGGAAACTGTTGCCCGAGCGAGCTGGGCCTTTGGCAGCCCTCTCCAACCCTTGCCCTGCCTTTTCCCACACTGGCTGTCGCGCTCGCCGCCAAGGTCTCCTCTAAACCAGGGAGGTCTAGCACTCTTGAACCTGAGGTCAAAAACAAGAGGGAGGAAAAGAATGGCCTTCAGGCCAGAGGAAGAAACCAGGGCAACCGAGCTCTTAACGTGATAAAAGGGCTTTATCTCAAAGCACTTAAACAAAACACACAAGCCTGAGAGAAGAGGCTCTGTCAAGTATCCGCCAGGGCCATAGGGGAGATTGCAAATCCCTGCAGGATAGAGGGGCTCTTTCTTTACACTGTGCAGACCCTGGCGCTGGGGCCAGTGCAGGTGATGGGCACTGGGGAGGGGAGGGCAGGAGGGATTTACCTTAGCTGGAGGCTGGCAGCCAGCGTAGAGATGACAGTAATTCATGGGAGCTGCCTAACCACAGATCAGAGGGGAGCGGCCTGGAAGTGAGCAGCTATTAAAGAAAAGGTGAAGGGCAGAGGGGCAGGAGGGAAGAGGAGGCAAGGAGACATCCAGGAGCGGGTGGACACAGTCCCATTCCCTTCCTTTGGGGGTTTAGTGTAAATCAGAGTCATCCTTCTGCAGTCAGTGGATTGATGCCGTTTACAGGAGCCGGCTGGCCTGTGGGACGGAGCATTTTCCCCTGGGATGTTAGGAGACTTAAATGGAGCAGTTGCAGTTTCCAGTGCAGGGGAATGTGGGCTGGAGGAGGGAAGCCTTCCTGGCAGAGAAGCAGGAGCTGCCTGGTGATGTTTGCATGGTCAGTTCACATCAAGGAGGACAGCAGTATTTATAGTCTCCAGGGCAAAGTAGTAGCTTGGGCTGGAGAAGAGTGGGAGATCCGAAACAACGGGGTCTTGTTAGCCGGGGGGCTGCAGTTGGTGGAGTAGGATGGCACGGCTGGGACATGACTGAGACCAAACAGTCAAGGGTGTAGGCTAAGAAGGAGTTAGAGAGGAGACCCGAGGAGGTCTGGAGCTTGCTGGGCTTCTTGTAAGAAAAAAAAAAAAAAACCAGGAGGGGATTGTATCACGGATATCACGGAGAGGGGAGGACGGGTCTCTGGGTTGCTTACTAATGCATGGGAAGGGAAGGGGAGTTATACGTGCTGGAGAAGGGCAAACATCTTGCAGCAGAGCTGAAGGTCCCGGTCCCAGAGAGCCAGCAGTGCCTGCTGTCCCCCCGAGGGCCCCACTGCAGCAGCTGGCCCCTGGCACAGCTCTACCTTCGTGGGCAGCCAAGTGCTGCTGACAGAAAGGGTTAAAGGCTTGGAGGCAGCACCCTGCCTGGAGACCCCACCACCCCTAGGATCTCAGGCTGCAGATCCAACCTGCTGATCTACTTTTCCGTAGGGGCCGAGACAGCTTAACTCCTTGTGGTACCCTGCTCCAAAAGGGCAGGCTGTTTCATAGGGCTGATTTTCTCCCTCATCCCTTTGGGACTCTGCCCCATCCCTCCCAATTTCTCACTGAAACACATGTGATGCCTTGTGCCAGAAATTCCATCTTTTGGGGAGATGTCCTGCTCTGGCCTGGGGTACTGCTCTCCATCTGGCTGCCGGGCTCCCCACTTTGCTGCGGGGCATGTCCTCAGTCCCATCAGTAGAGCCCAGCACACTTGCTGGGGGCCCATATGGCTCCCTGTGGAGACTGGTGACCCCAGGTGTCCTTCCCCACAGATCCTTCTCGTCCCACGCCTGCACTGTCCGCAGGCTGACGAGGACCTGCCGCAGTTCGGTGAGTCGTAGCGCACTGAGAACCCTGAGGAGCTGCCCGGCTATGAATTTCCTCCGTGCCGACACCACTGCCAGGCTGTTATTCCTCCGTGCTCTCCCTCCTGACTCCATCTGTCTGCATGGTGCTACCGCTCCATGCCAAGAGGGCTACAGGACCGCCAGGGTCACGACTGCCCCATTACGGGGCGAGATTTATCATTGGCAGGTGTGCTGCGGGATGGTATATTATCCAGGATTATGAACTGTAACAGGATAATCTCTCTAATGTAATTCAAGCTCTCGTCATGGCTTATGGCTCCTTAATGTACCTCAGACTGAAGAATTACAAGAACATTTTCCCCCCTCCCTGCCTTGTCAGCTCCTAAATGATTTAGGCAATCGCCTGAAGCCAGATCTTGGCCTCCAGTCATAACTCAGAGCAGTTCAGTAAATATGATGGGGAAGGAGTTTTCCTGGCTTTGCTCTTTCTTCCTTCCACTGTGCTCAGCCCTTAGCCAGGGAGCGAGCAGGGAGAGCTGGGGCACGTGGCCCTGCCCTCACCTCTCGGCTGTCCTGCGGGCTTCCTTTGCTCCCGGTCCTTAGCTTTCAGGATGGATTGCTGCCAGGCAAACCCTTGAGAGCGGGGCACAGAGCACCGTGGGGGAGACAGGACGTCCGGTAGATGCTCTCTTGGGAGGATTGTGCCTTGGGTAGCCCTGGGGTTGTCCCTGTTAGAGCACTGCCTCTCGCCAGCGCACCATCGGCCACATCAGCAGCACGGCGTCCAAGGCAGGTAACCAGTGCCTGCAAGAGATTTTTCCCCACGAGCGAGGAGAGTCCCCTTGCCTTGCCTGGGATGTGGCACAAAGTCACCGTTAGCAGCAAAGGGCACCTTCCCAAGGTCTCTGCAACACCCCTGAGAGCTGAGACCCTCCTCTGTGCAGACTGGCAGGATAAAATCTCTGTCATCACCAGCAAGACAGATCTCCAGCCACCTGAAGGGAGGGTTTTTTTCTTTTTTTCCCCTTCCTGGAAGCTTCTCCAAGACAGAGCCTCATAAATCTCACCTCCCAAACCCCTCAGGCGGCCCGTTGTCTACATCCTCTCCATCTTCCTTTCTTTTCCCCACTGCGAGGCACTGGGAAGCAGATGTGTAATGCCAAGAGCCCGAGGTGGGAGGCCAGGGACCCCAGCCTTTCTGGCCCTGCCTTGCCACGCGCCTGCAGTGACCTTGGTGGCATCTGGCAGAGCCTCTGCCTCCCTTGTGTTGTGGGCTCTGCCAGTGGGGACAGTGTGGCATAGAGGGGCTGTCCTGGGTCTTCTGGGGCTACTGTAATGCGAGTGATTAATAGCAACCAGCCCCTCTCGGACATTGGGAACGAGTGCAGCTGCCCGCTGGGTTCCCTTTTGGGGTAACACGGTTTGGTATAAAATCACCCAGTGGAGGCAGTTATTTGTGTGGATGTCCAGGCTTGCTCCATGCCCTCCTGCTAAGCCAAGAGGAAGCTTTCCCATGTTTTATATAATTGGCTTTTAATTCTACCTTTCTGTTCACTGCTTTGATTTAATGGTGGGGTTTGTGGTGCTGATTTTAAGTGGAGTCGGATTAATTTCCATGAATGAGGTTCAAAGTGTAAAGCATGGGAAAGATAAGCAATTAAGACAGCACCAGGACGGGCCCCTCCGTCTCAGCAATCTTCTGGGCCGGGGCTGCACCGAGGAGGGGGAGCAGCAGGAGTCCAGTCCAGCGCTTGCTGTGACCTGCCAGGAGCCCAGCTCTGAAGCCCCTGTCCTCCGGTCACCTCTTCTCTTGCTCCTGGGGGCTCCCCCGGCAGCAAGGCAGTCTCAGTCCCACCATACCTCCTCCGGCAGCTGCCTCGGTGACCCTGATGACAAATTACACTTTGTAATGGGGGGGAGGGAGGAAAGCAAGCAAAAGAGGAGAAAAAAGCAGAGATTAAGAACAGGAACTGCAGGGATAGAGCTTCCACCCGGGAACCGACTTAAAATAAACATCAGATATGTAGAGCGGGGCCGGGAACCCACCACGACTTGGAAAAAAAGTGACAATGGAAAAAATATATATCCTTTAGCATTACCGGTTTTAGGCCAGACGTGGCTTGGTTACCTGTTGCTAATGTGAGTGTGGCAGATGTGTGAAGCGCTGAGTGATGGCTGGAGGGGGAAGCAAAAGGGGAATGTGCGAGAAGGAGGAAGGGGAAGGCAGCCGTAATGCACACCGGAGGGCGCGGGTGGAGAGCAAAGGAATATCTGAGCTGCTCCTCGGTGGCGAGGACAGTGATTTCCCTGTAAGCATGTCCCCACCCCGGCCCCCCGGGGTCCTACCCGAGCCTCACCAAGGTGCAGTGGGCCTGCCGAGCCTCACCAAGGTGCAGTGGGCCTGCCAAGGCTCACCTCTGTGCAGGGGGCTGCATGACACAGATGTCTGCATTCTGCTGCTGCTGGGACCACTGGCACCCAGGTCCTGCCCTGGGCACTGCTTAGCGCCTGCTGCAGGCTGTGTGCCCATGCAGGTGGGCATCACTCCGGGAAGCTGCTGGAGCTGCTTGGAGAGGGTAAGGTCTGCAGTGCCCCTGTTCCAGGCTCCTGCAGCCTCAGGAGGGGAAAATAACCCTGGAGAGATGGAAAGCAAAGGGATGAAAGTGAAAAGAAGGGAGCTGAAGTGCTTCAAAGGGAGCCAGCCAGCTGGTTGCACTTGCTGGGGCGGGGGAAGCGAGGCTGGCTCTGTGACTCCTCCAAAGGACAAGTCCGGGAGCTGCGGGTGCCTGAGCAGAGACCGGAGGAGAGGCAACAAGAAAGCAGAGTGTCCTCTGGAAATCTGGAGGCAGTGCGTGTCGTGTTGAAGCGTGACGGCCTTCCTGATCCCCAGCCTGCGGGCAGGGCACCAGCCGGGGAGCTCCAGGCAGCTGTATTTACTGTTGCTATTTGTTGTCGCCCTGGCAGCCTCTGCAATGTGAATTTTCTGTGTCACTGGCTGAGAGGATTCCAGGCAGGTTTTTGATAATGTGGTTTTTTGTAAACTAGGGAGGGAGAGGGGGGAAAGAAGCCACAGGCTAGAAAACTGCTCAGCCCAGAGCTTTTAACTCCTTCATCACCAGATGGGTTTGGCTGGAGCCTGTGGTCAAAGCATCAGAGCGTTTTGCTGGAGATCTGGACACAGCTGCCTGTTTTCCCTGCCTGCAGCGGGAGGACGGAAGCAAGGGCACTTGGGTGCTGTAAGAGAGATGTGCCAGCCCGGCCACCGTCCCTGCGCACTTGTGCACGCCCCTCCAGTCTGGGGAGTAGGGCAGGATTTTTTGCACGAGGTGCTTTAGGGGGTCCTTAGGGCCCTCTCGGGGCCAACCACTCCGGCAGGGCTCTGTAGGGATCCCTGAATGATGCCCAGTGGAGGGGTTTGAAGAAGGAGGGGTTCAGGGCTTTCCCCATGACAGCGGGGGGAGAAGGATTTGGTGTGTGGGCCAAGCAGGTACTGGTACAGGTTGGGAACAGCTTCGGACCAGCACCAGCAAATGTGGCATTTCCAATACGCTGTCCTCCACAGCAATGTCAGCCCGCCCCGTAATTCCCAGCATCAAGAAATTAAACCCCAGGCGTCCTTCAGCAGGTCCCCACAACCCTGCCCGCTCACCCTGCGTCCTCCCTGCTACCCACACATTCCTCTTCCCCACCCACTGCTCGCGATGTGTGCGCTGAATCACCCCGTGCCTCAGTTTCCCCTCCTGTAAAAGGGGGAGAAAGCCAAGAAGGGCAGAAAGCAGTGCCCAGCTCCTGACGTCGGTCCTCGGGGGGGTGGCCAGAGGCAGTGCCACCGTTGTCCAGGCAGGTACCCACCTGGCACGTGCTCCCCACCAGGCCCCCAGCGAGCAGGCTGCATCCCCGCAGTCCGGAGCCCGAGGCTCTTGCCACTTGAAAGCCAGACAAGAGATTGCAGAGGGTTTGATCTTGCCATAAACAAACTTGAAATCCGAGTGTAATCTTCTCCTCCTTTGTTTTCGGGCAAACAGAGCAGCAGCATCTGTCCCCTCCCTGCACTGCTGCCAGATCTCTCAACTCACGGTGAAAAGCAGCACCAGAATCTGTTCTTTCTTCCTTTCTTTCTTTTTTCTTTCCTTTTTGTCTGGTTTATGCTTTGGATAATTAGTGTATCATGGAGAGATAGTGCTGGGGGACAGGAAGGAGAAGCTATTTACACAGTGAAGTAACTGGCAAAGCATCTTCAGACCTGTTTCTGCTTCCCAGGTGGCACCTCCAGCTTAACCGCTTCCTTGCTGTGACACAGAAGGGGGATCTCTGCCAACCTTTGCCATCTCCTCCCAAAAAACTTCCTCGGATTAACCCTTTGCTTGCTCACTCAGAGGAGAACGAGGGAGTTTCCTACTTGCCTGGTACCTAATTTCTAACCACACATTGCCAGAGGAGGAGGGCAGTGACCCCAGGGTCATGCATTGAATGAAGAATGAATCATTAAATCTGTGTGGTCAGGCAAATGTGGGGCTTTTCAGCCCTGTGTTTCCAGTTTGTGCAGCCAGCGGTGCTCCCCTGGGGTCCCTGTGGTCAGCCTTGGTCCCCTTAGGAAGGGGGAAACTGAGGCACCAGGTTGCTTAGGATCATACAGCAAAGCAGTGCTAGAGACCAGCTCCAGCGCAGGTTCCCTCTAAAAACTCATCAGCTTTAATGCCTTTCTCAAACCACATCACAAGCTGCCGGTCACCTTTGCTTTCCCAGCCAGCAGTCCCTCAGATTTAACACTTCTCTCACCCGGGCAGGAGCGGCTGTGTGAGCTGACCTGATTGACACATGATTGACAGAGCCAATTAGCCAAACTAAGCCAGCTGCATTCAACTTGGTCCTCCAGAAGGCTGTGGGAGGAGGGGAGAAGCAGAGGGGAGGCCAGAATCCAATTCCTCTCCCATCAGGCGTGATTGCTGTTTTTGTTTTATTCTCAGCCTTTTTTTAGATGTCTTGGAGACGCTGCATCTCGTTTCCTGGATGCCATTCAAACAGTGCTCACCAGCTTCCCATTCGGTTGTCAGAGAGTGTGAGGGGGTTGTCATCACCTGGGCATGTTTTCCCAGCCCTGGGATTTCCCCAGGTGAAACAGGGAACTCCTCATGCCGTAACATGTTCCAGATGAAAGTGCAATCCAGGGAAGAGACGTGGCCCCCTCCTCGCACCCGGGGCACGGAGGATGGCGCAGAGGGATGCGAGAGGCAGGCAGAGCCCTGGTGGGTTGGTCGCAGAGGTGGGCAGGGAGCTGACTGGGCTTTCTTTCCTCTTCTGCTTGACCCCGTGGCGTGCGGAGTTGGTGGCGATTTGAAAAGAAGCAGGTCAAGGAGGCTTGGTTGGGAGCAGGAAGGCCGGGAACACGCAGTCACAATAAGAACAGGCTGTGCATGGAGTTTGTCTCTCCGGAGATCTGGGTTTCTTCTTTCTCAATGTTTTTTGACTCATTTCCTCAGCTCGCAGTCAGATATTTACTTAACCTTGCAACTGCGCTGCACGGGGAATGCCAAGTTTGGGGGCTGCAAGCACTCTCCCTGCTGCCGTGTTTATACACGGAGGCTCACGTGCTCTGCACACACGCACGCGCGGGCACGAGCAGCCCTTGGGCACACACGCGCTGGTGCAGGGGGGACACGCGCTTGTCAGCGTGCACGCAGGGACGGCGCCTGGCTCCCGTTCACGGCAGGGCTCCGGTGGGCAGCCAGGCACCTGCCAGCACTGCAGTATCCGTCCCGCTCTGCTCTGGCACGGGCGCTGCTGTAACAGACCTGGTGTATGTGTTGCAGACAGATTTCCCCATGGCAAGGCCACGTGATGCAGGAGACAAATCTCTCTATGTATTTTGTGCTGCTGGATCCAAATCCTTGCGTGCCCGTCAGGTGCGCTGTGCACCTAAATGATCGCAGACTGACTGCACGTGTTTTCGTCCAAGTATAGAGCAGCAATACATGGATTTTAGTCACCTCCGTTGTGCTGTGGACAAGGCTGGGACACTGCAAAGTGAAGGAGCCCACTCCAGGGGCCACGCTTTTGCCTGGACTCTTGTTAGGGTGGGCAAAGCATGTCTGTGACCTGTTGTTCAGGCTTCTTCCTTCCCAGCTGTATTTCCCAGCCCAGCTCAGATGTTGCCATACTCCCTCAAAGACTGCCTTGTGTTGAATTTCTGGGACCCAAAGCCTCTTTTATGGGTGTAGAGTCAGCCCTTGCTGACCACCACCAAGGTCTGGACAGATCCCAAAGCCTTTACAGATTGTGACCACTGTTGAAAGGGTTCATTTCTTCCCCTAATGAGATGCAGCCCTCGCTGGGGGCACTGCAGCATCTGTTTAGCAGCTCATAGCAACCAGGCATAACAATTTGGTGGAGGGACAGAGAGGAGCTCAGTTTCAGCCAGGCCAGGGGGTTCACATAGCTCTTCCTGCAACACTTTTCTAGCTTCTACAATAGCTGGAGCCGGCCAAGAGATGCCATCCAAGCAGCCTTCAGGAACAGCGACACTCGGACTGGGTCAGTGCGGACGGGGTGGAGAAAGCCGCAGTGAGCACAGGGCTTGCACGATCCCTGCAGCCTGGCCAAAGGGCACTGGGGACGGCCTTGGCTCAGAGGAGAGCATCCAGCCTTGTCACCCAGACGGCTTCCTGCAGATCCGTGAGCCTCCTGCTCGGTCCCAGCAGCTTTCACCTGCACCAGCCGAGAACAAACAGCTGAAATCTACTGGACGGAGGCCACAAGCGCATTGCACAGCCTGCCTGACATGCCAGAGAGCCTCCTCCTCCTCCTCCCGGCAGCCCAGAGCCACGGCGGCCAGCTGATAGCAGAGGCTTCCCAAGGGCAGGGAGCGGGCAGGAGCTGCGAGCAGGCAAGGAGTGCCCAGGCGGGAAACGCTCGTGTGTGTCTTCAGCTGGCGGAGGCGAACACCACGACCCCTGCACGATGCCGCCAACAGACAGAAACTCACGGGGAGCTTTCCTGCGATCGGTTATTGCCCCAGCTGAGTGCACATGAAAAAGTCATTCAAGAAGCCACTTGAAAACAGTCCCTCAGTCTTACATGTGCGCACACACTCAGGGTGTCAAATGATTTTGAATCAGCCAAGAAAGGTCTGATCAGCGTTAGATGAATGGAAAGAATCCGGCTGACTTAGTGAGCTTTGGATCCAGCCCTGAGTTATTAGGAAGTAGCTATCAAACCTTGAAGCAGGCAGCTGAGAGAAGTGAAACTCTACCCAGGTGTTAGAGATCCTTAAATGGGGAAAGAATTTTTCTTCCCCTTGGCCCTGGAACAACAACAATAGCACTTTTTTTTTTCTCAAAGCCTATTTCTGAACAAAGCAGGCAGGCAATTATCATCCTCGTCCTCATCATTGTGATCTGAAGCTTTTTGAAGTCAGCAGTGGTCACTTTGCCAAGGGATGGCACCCTTCAGCCTCTGCCAGCAGCTCTTACACACACAGCCCCGGCTGCTGCTGTGGGGCTCTGCTCCTCCGGGGCAGCTTCGCAGTGGAGACGCAGAAAGCAGCCACGCTGGATGCACCGCACAGCCGAGGGCTTGCCAAGGGGACCCGGGGGGTGAGATTTTAAAGCAAATACGGCAGAGCAGGAGGAAACTGGCAATAGTCCTGGAAATTTAAAGCCCTTTCACTGCCCAGCGCTTTAAAATAAAAAGTATTTGTGATAAATTAATGAATTAATATTGTTCTGCCTCCCTAAGTCATCTCACTCGCTCTCCCTCTTTGGGGATAGAAACCATATAAGTATCTCAATGGATAAACACAACTCTCAGCCTTGCCGATACTGCCTCGCTGCTTCTCCTTGCCCCAGCTGCCTAACAGCGAGGGGAGTGTAATTCCCCTAATTCCCTTGATCCCAGTAACACGTCCCGGGAGGGTCTGTGGCTGCCAGGGAGGTTCCTGCACCGCGTTACGGCTTCGCTGGCTTGTGCAGGTCCTTCCCGGAACCCGCCTTCCTGGCTCAAGCGTTTCTGGGAATGAGGTCCCAGGGCTGTTGGTTTGGGGAGCCTGCCAGGATGGTGGGGATTTGGGGGAAATGCATGGGGCCCCTGCTTTGGTTAACCCCTTCTGCACCGACGACAGGTTCGGAAGCTGCCACAGGGATGGGCCTGGGCTCTCCAGGGTGGCTCTGGCGAGGGGGGACGGACAGCACCTCACTCTGCACCACCTACCCTGGGAACGAGTGTCTCAGCTTCGTGCATCCCCCCTCTCCGAGTCTGCCAAGAGAGGATGCTTCCCTGGCCTTCTGGCAGAAAAAGGGATGGAGAAACAAAACTTCCAGCCAGCGCAAGCCAGCACGAGCCAGGTCTGAGCCTTGCAAATCTCTGGCTCATACCTCACGGGTTAAGCGAGCGGAGAGAGCTGTGTGTGTGAAGGTCAACACAGGCTGCACCTGCCCACAGGCTCCTGTGCGCGGCAGCACAATTGATGGCTTGTTCCTTTCATAAGTGCCGTTGGAGCGCAGTGCCCAGGCCCCGAGCCAGCCTGCTGATCACATAAAATATTATTTGTGTTTAAAAATTCCAGTAATTGACTATGCACCGTTTTTTTCCAAGCCTTCTGCCAAGGGCAGTAAAATCAAAATCCGTCCCAGGTTATTTTCATCATGCAAATTCCCATTTCTGTAAACAGGAGTAAAGCGGCAAGGCCCGCTGCTTGCAGCCGCGAGGCCGGGCCGGCAGCCAGCGTGTGGCGGGGAGCGCGCCGGGGCCGGCGGTGGGAAGCCGGCCGGAGCAGGGGCAGCGGGCTGGGAGCCGGCAGCCGTGCAAGGTGCACCCGCCGAGAGCTGCCCCGGCTGGAGCCCTCCCTGCCCCGGGGGAGCGGGGAAGGGAGTGCAGGGCTTGGCTGTCCCCTTGTCTCCTCCTAGGACAGCCTACGTCTTCCGCTCCTGCCGTCCCAACTCCTCCCTCTGTGAGATCTTTCCCCTGGGATGTTCGCTGGAGCCCAGCTCCGCTCCTTGCCCTGCTTGCTGCCTCCTAACTCACACCAGCTGCTCAGCCCCTGGTCTTGGGATGCTCTGATCTTACGCAGGGTTGTGCCCAGTCCTCACCTCTCATATATCAACCCAGCGTGGAAGAAGGGAGCGTCTCTTACATGGGATCTCGGCTTTTCCTGATGGAAACCCCCTCGCAGGCCGTGTGGAATCAGAGGCATCCGCAGCTGGTGCGGGGCAGGTTTCGGCTGGGTGGCTCGGGAAGGCTGCTCTGCTGGGTGCCCCCCACGATCCCACACTGACCCCAGGGCACACGGCCTGGGGCGTGATGGTGGGGGGAAAAGTGCTGCTTAGCCACAGTGGGGCAAGACTGGATCCCTCCCGGCTTCCCACCCCCCCAGCTCCAGCGCTGGTTTCACACGCTGCTGAAATGAGGCACAGAAACCCGAGGAGACCCATCAGGCTGGCACAGACCCCGGTGGCAGGAGGCGCTGGGGATGCTTTGTTGATGGTTTGCAGCCATCCGTGGACACTGCAAGAACCACGGTGTAATGAGAGACGTCCCAAACCAGGACACAAGCCCTAGACCCTCAGGGGAAGCCTCTTCAGCCTAACCTGAGTGTTTCAGGGCAGGAATGGCCTAATGGTGCTCTCCAAACTCTGGAAAATGAGGGGTAGGTCTGCAGGGGATCCCAGTTATTTGCAGTTTCTAGAGCTGAGCAGGCTTTGAGGTTTTGAGGCCAGGTCTAGGAAGCAGTCTCAAAAGCAATAGGAAGCATTACCAAAAAAAACCCCAAACTTCTGAAGTTGCCTTAGAGAGAATAAAGAGCTCTAACTCTGTGCCTTGGGGCACGCACCAGCACGGATGGGCTGAGGTTAGGGTGATCAGCCAGATGAATTATCCCGTTCTCGCTCATTATGAGACCCCTTTGTACCCATTTTGGAAACATGTGGGAATAGCTGAGGTTCGGGGTGGGACATGGGGCCACACAAGCCCCTGACCTCCTTGGCAATGGTGGGTTTGTGTTCCTATGGGCCTTTTGGTTTTGCACACAAGCAAAAAGGACTTTTTATCCTTTTTAAGGAGAGGGGCGGAAGACCTCGCTAAGAATTCGCATCTGTTTTGGAAACAAGTCAATGCAGGAAAACTACCCACATGGAGAAGTAATGTGGTTTTGATTGTATTGCACTCTATAGAAAGTAGTGCACACATATTAAACTATATTAGACAGTATAATAATAGCTTACAGTTAGTCTGCCTTTCATCTGGACGTGCTTCACAAACGTGACATAGATGCAGAAGCCTCTCTCACTGCCACTGAGATGCAACCACCTCTGTTGCATCTCTGTAACTTTGGATCAGCACAGCAGCGTCAGACAGCCATCCACCCAGAAATCCTTGTCAGGATGCAGGGAAGCTGGACTTCGGGATCTGAAAGGTTCCTATTCCCTGCACGCCCTGAGTTTAACATCCAGGGAACAGTAAAATCTAAAAACAAATGACTGAATAAGGACTACAGGGAGGCAACTGCATTATGTTTTATTTTAAGGTGATCCCTGCAGTCTAAATCTTGGCTAATTACTTTGGCTCCATCTTAAATGTTGCATGATTAATAGATATGGATGTGTGTTTAACTAAAACCTATCACGTTTGAAGGGAATAATAACAATAATAAGTTTTTCCATCCATTGAGATCCAGACCACTTATGATAATTAAAATTGCATGACACTGCCAGTGAGGGTCTTGAGCTAGTTTCCAGTTACCCAGGTAATCCTGTTCTGCCTCCCTTTATTGCTCCAGGGATCTCAAGTGGATACTGGCGTTTTATTTTATTTTCCCCTTGTCCTCCTGGACTGCCGCATTGTTCTGTAACACCGCCGACGGCTGCTATCCCGCAGCACGCTCTGGCGAAGCCCTTTTTGATGTATTTGGTGCAAAAAGGCCAGTCATGGAGGAGCAGGATCCCCACCAAAGGCGCTGTCGGGATGGCACGGCGTGCGTGCGTTCTGAATGTGTCTGGGAGCAGAGGCAGCAGAGGGGGCGAAGCCGCTGCTCCAGGAGCATCCAGCTCTGCTTTGAGCTTTGCCCGCTGGGCCCTTCTTTGGTCAGGGTCCCACTCATCACTTACGTGGCTCGTTTCGTGGCAGAGGAGATGACTGCTCGCCTGCGTTGTTTATACGAGGGCAGTGACTAACAGGCTCAGCTCGGCAATTGCAGGAGGCTTTGTACAAACAAGGAGATGAGAGGCAGAGGGGAGGGATTGGGGTTTGAAATACCAGCTGTAAACACAACACGTTTCAAGTAAAGACAACTTGTAGCAGGGTGATCCAAGCTAACAAATGTTGCAAGAGCGGAGCAACAGGGAGGGTGACGCGCGCCCATGTGCCGGCGCGGAGCTGAGCTTTCACAATAAATGATTAAAGCATGGTTCAGATCCCGTCAAATGGAACGGTGCTAATCTAATCACAATCCATCTGGCACTGCCACATCTGTCCCAACACCTCCACCTCTTCATTTTCAATCAGCCTTAAATAGTACATAATTATTAATGTCTACCCGCCTGTCAGACGGCGCGGGGGATTCACTTATCTCTCAAGATCGGCTAAGGCAAGACATGATATCGATGGATCTAGCGCCAGGCTCGGAGGGCAATAAGTCTTTTGCCCTTGGTTTCAGCCCTCCCTTGGGCACTGTGGATATGGGGATAGGACAGGAGTCATACACAGACCCTTAAAGATGGCACCAGACGGGGACCTGGCAGCTGGCAGTAGACGGTGACCATCAGCATCGCTTCCCTCCATCACCTCTCGCTCGCAGCAGCAAGTCAGGGTCGGTGTCTCGGGCTGGGGAAAGCAAAGAGATGTGCCTGAGCATGAGTCTGTGGAGGCGAAGATCCCACTTACACTGGACCCCTGAGCAGTCCAGGGCCAACTCAGGTACACGGAGCCTGATCGCCTGGGCAAGGCTGCCCTGACCTGCCAGGGACCTGTTTTCCGGGGACCCAGTGTGCTGGGTGCTGCACGGCTGCTCGGTGCAACACCAGGGAGCTGGGCGGGAAAAGCTCAAAGGGACTGAGACAATTTACCTCAACCGTGGTGGACTGCTTTTCTCGAAGCTGGAGCTCGCTGGTGTTCACAGAAGCTGCTGCAATAGGGGTTTTTTTGGCTCTTCCAAGAAACAAGCCAACACTAAAGCTCCAGCTGCAAACACGTCCTGTGCCTTGGCTAAAACCTGGACTCAGACCTTTCCGTGTGGGCTCTGCACAGCTCTGGGCCACGCTGACCAGCCAAACTAAGCAGCCCAACATCTCAGCAGTCGTTAGGATTTTTATTGTGAGTCTCCCAAAATCTGGAGATTTTAAAAGCCTCAGGAATCATGCGGTTGTGTGAAAATCTCGTCTCTTTCCTTTTTTATAAAAAAAAATATTTGCTTGTCCTTATGGCTGAGATAAAGCTCAGAAATACGAACTGGAGCAATGTGAAACCCAGAAAGTAAACACTGTTTTTTCTGGATGATTTTTAAGCTTGCTACCTCAGGTGGGGGAGACATGAGCCGTGATTTCCTAACGGTCAGGATTAAAGCCCTGCTTCTGCCCAGATCAAGCAGTCAGGACCCAGCCTCTGTCCCAACCCAAATATCTGCTCCGCTGCAGCTGCTGAGCTCAGCTGAGCCAAAGGCAGGGAGGGAAGAGCTGGATGGCAAAGCTCAAAAACAGCCTTACAAAAGGAAAGCCGAGAGCAAATACCTTGTGAAAGTT
>Ga0065711_1001273_pt1 | contig 45572 bp, 28 predicted proteins | sample Hoacrofraction12_FD_59098 | JGI IMG/M metagenome (GOLD analysis project Ga0065711, IMG submission 59098) | Hoatzin crop microbial communities from Cojedes, Venezuela - Epithelial fraction 12 v2 (version 2) | ecosystem: Host-associated > Birds > Digestive system > Esophagus > Crop | place... | reverse complement strand
TGGAGTCTCCTTCTCTGGAGATATTCAAGACCCGCCTGGACAAGGTCCTGTGCAGCCTGCTGTAGGTGACCCTGCTTCGGCAGGAGGTTTGGACTAGATGACCCCCAGAGGTCCCTTCCAACCCCTACCATTCTGTGATTCTGTGATTGTGTTTTTGGGATGCTCCACCAGATGCGGAGCAATAAATGTTTCTAACAGTGGTTCTGTTGGTGGCTGGAGAGGAATAGGAGTGTGCTCCTGGGCAATGATTGTGCTCCACTGACCTTTCATATCTGGTGAGACTCCAAAAATGTGTAAAAATTCTGTTTTGTAAATTAAGATCAGAAACTATTATTAGCTTTTGTTTGTACTTGACACGTGATGTCATACTTGGCATAGTGCTACAGAAAAACTCCCAGCTCAAGGCTCAGATCTGTTCCTTCTCAGCTTGGTGTCTTTACTGTCTGCTCTTGAGGCTGCCTGTCTCTCCTAAAGAGGAATGGTTTGTGTGATACCAGCTTTTCAGGGGCTGATTCAGTGTTATCACCCTCATGGGAAGAGGGACGGGAGGCTTTGCTTGGCACTGGTCATGACTATATGATTTCCAGCCACCTTATCTTTACATAAAACTGGATTAAACAGCTTTAAATTTTTACTGTGGCATGAAGTCCTCTAAAGCCATTCCAGCTAGATGGCCCCGGGCTTCATGAGAGAGGCAAGCAGAACTTGCTTCTGCATTTTTTGATGGTTTTTTCCCATCCTTCTATTTATACTGCTAAATAACCGTAATAATTTAGGGTTAAAAAGGCTTGAGGAAGCATAATATCACAACAAAAACATATGTTTGGAACTGTAAAGCATTGCAGGAAACAATGTTCTTCCAAGTTTCATGAAGTTGCAGTATGTTAACTGCCCTTTTCTAACAACTTTTCCAGTCTTGGCTTTTCACACAATGAGGACGGGGGCTGCTGAAGTTTGGAGTAGCTATGTTAAGTAAAAGTTACTATAATTGTGGAGGAATAATTTGATCTTTATTAAGTCTCTTTTCAGTAAGTTGAAGTTTTCTGGAATGTTTATTTGAATAAAATTTTGAATCTGTCAAAAGCTGGAAAGCCTCCTGTATACTGTGTCGATTTAAAAATTGAATTTTTTGCTACAATCAGATATAAACCAAATCTGTTCATTGGAAAATCAAGTATAAGGAAGGGGAATATTATTCTTCAAACACTTAAAAAAAGCATCCTTTCAAACCAGAGACAATGTCAGTGCATGAAGACAATCTTACAAATTTTGTTAAATAATTATTTCCCTCATTTCTGAGTTCTTTGGCCAAGTGTGCAGAAGTGTTTAGCAAGATTATTGTAGGGTTTGCAGTTAAAATACATCTTTGTTAGATGACTTTTTTTTCAATGTTCTGTTTGCTGACTGAAACATCCTCCTTACCCTTTCTCCATAGAAATTTTTTCTTCTTTTAAATGTGGAGTTTTATTCTCTTACGAGGTTGAAAAGGATGCAGTAGGTTGAGGAGCAGAACAGCCAATATACAGTATTGGAATAATGGTAGATTTAAAGCCTGGTAACTTGTGAATTAAAAGGACTATAAAAGAAAGCCTCATATTAGTAGAAAACAAGCACTCCTCCATTCCCAAAGAGATTGTACAGCATGTTTATAGACCTGATCTCTCCTGACAGGAGGCATTTCACACTATTATTGTGTTATGCAGAGCAGAAGAAATATTAAAGAAGTAGATACTGAAGAGATAAAGAGAAGGATAAACATTACAGAGGTGTAATTTATATTTACAGCCATCTAGTCTCTACCTTAAAGCTAGATTTCGTGAATGAAGAAGCATAGCTTCACAGGCGAATGGACAGAAAAGGCAGCCCAATGCATGGTCCCCTTACCTTTATGACAGCAATGAGGGGCCAGGATGTTACCAGTACACAGACAATATGGCTGATGCTGTTGTGTCTCAAGCAGAGATGGCTCCTGCAAGACCAACCCGGCCGTCCCTCGCGCAGGCTTTGCAGCATTCTGAGTCGGAGGAGCACCGTGGCAAGAACTTGGACCAACTCTTGGAGCTGCGGAGGTTCTGTGTGGACCTTTGTCTTGCCGGTGCCCACCTCAGGTTGGATGTTCTCCGCGTGGGAGATCTGGCTACAGAGTTTAATACAAACCTTCTCCGAACAGTATGACTTACGGAAAACACTTGACAGCCTCGTTTTGTGGAAAGCTTTTGTTGACAGTCACTGAAGATAAACAACATCATTCCTTTGTGGTTTTGTAACTCATGAGTAATGACACGATGTCGGACTATTCTGTTCAAAGTCTTTAGACTGTAATGGCAGTTTGTGTGTTGTGTAAGTAATGTTGTTTTGTATGGGTTTGTCAAAACTCTTAACAGGTGTCTTAAAGACAGTAACATTTCCAGATCACTTTTCCCCCTTTTTTAGAAAGCATTACCGTATTGTAGTGTGCCTGAAACAGTGGAAGTGGAAGAAACGTTCATCTCCTGAGTGCCTGTAAAAGTACTACCTTGAATATTCAGCTTAGCCTGGCAAATAGTCCTTATGTGACCTGTCTCTCTTGCTATACTTCCTATGTTTTTGCACTTAGAGTGAAGCACTTAGCTAACTCTTTCTGTGAAATCCAGTGTAATATTACAATGTCCAGTTTTCAGGGCTCTGCAGAATATAACTGCACATGAACCTTACTCCACCTCTCAGCATCAGTAGCCCTAGGCTGGACAGTAAGCATCTCGTAACGTTACAAAGAAAAGGATCAAAATAAAGCAACACCAAGACAGCTATCAAATGTCACCACTTCATGTACACAAATGTCTTTTCTAAAAAAATAAGCAGTTTTAAAGAGTATACTAGTTGTTACTTTAAAAAAACCCCGCTAAACACTAGGGAAGGTGAAAAAAGTTCTCTGTAGAATTGTGCTCACACTAACATTATGGTGTTTTAGAGATGGCCTTCCAAATACAGCAGCTGGGCTTTTTGTGTGTAAGCAGTCTTGGTTTCTAAATAGTGTAGGTACTTCAGAAGAGGAAGTGAAATATGAAAACTATAATGTAAGTATTTTTAATCTCAGAAGTGTGTTGCTCCTGCTATCTAATATAAATACATACATACATCATATATAGATACACACATATATATGTATTTCTGAATGTGCTGTCAGGTGCCTTTGGCTAATGTTTCCCAAGACTTTGAAAGTGTGAGACAGAGGAGCTAGCAGCTATCTACGCCTGTTCAGTGCTCTGCTTCCCATCCTTCCAGACCAGAAGGCATCGGGATTTATTTTGCTCTGCCTGCCCCAAAGCGCTTGCAATCTCAACAGGCAGCGAAGAAAGGACAGAAAGTGACAATGCTGAAGGACGCTCATGCAGTAGTTCATCTAAGTTCCTGCAGTCATTAATTTATCTAGTGGGGATTCATCACATTTCTGAGTATTAAATAAAGCCAGACATTTACAGTTGATGTTAAGAAACCATTTGTCTTACGACCCAGCAGGAATTTTGTTTTGTGGCTATGCTACCAAATAGCCAATAAGGGAATCTTAATGGTTCCTGGATCTCTGCTGACTTTCTGTTTAATTACATTACTCTTTGTAATAGTTGGAAGCAGCTTTGTGTCAGTTAGTGACGTGTGCTTAGTCCAAAATAATTGTGAAAATCAGTAGCCTATGGAGCATGTTATCAGCTTTAAAAGACAACTCTCCCCTCCAGGTTGAATGTCTACAGAATTGTAGAAACTCTGTAGAAGATTGAATGTTACAGGATGCTCACCACAGTCCGATGAGGCTTTGAATTTTGCCAGCTTCCCAACAGAATATTATGTCAGAAGTATCTCTTTCTTTTTCCTTTTTTCCTTTTTTTTTTTCCTGAGGTGCTGCAGTAGCTTCATTTGGAGTAAAAGGCGCCTTAGGCTCTTTCGTAGTGCTTCAGGCAAATAATCGTGTAGTCCAAGTTTCACCAGTTTATAGTAAATAATTGAATAAAAAAAAAAAATCAGAAATGCAATGCTTATAGATTAGTTTTCTTCCTTAACTGTGCTTTTTAGATGCTTGTGATGGTGGATTTGTATAAAGTAGTTCCAAAAATGACAGTAGCATCTCCTTACCTTATTCCTGGTGCATCTGTTCCCAGCAGTATCTGCTGACCTTTGCTATCAAAGGAAGTTTGTGCTGCCCTTGGTTTTTTGTGCCAGCATTGCAGAATCTGATATAAAATACGGAGTTTGATTGATTTTATGGCTAACACAATGGTGAACTGAAGTTTTTGTAGTTTGCCTTAATTTTCACAGTGTTCAGTCTCCGTTGTCATTTTCTAAAAGCTCTTGAATGGCTGTTCTTTACTGCCATTTCATGCTACATATAATGAAGCAGAAGAGGTCCATTTTACTACTCTGGTGCCTCCCAGGGTATCGTTCGCAAATCATGGAGAGTAAGGTTGCGTATGAAGGACTATGCAAGTGCCAGAGATGTCCTCACTGGACTACAAACTCTGTAACTGCATCACTTAGAAAGCACTGTTGACTTTCTAAAATTCAGAGTGTATTTAACTGAACTTGAGATTTCTTTGGTTAATTGAATGCATGATGGAGAAAACCTGTGGTGATTGTTGCATGATGGGTGCTAGGGAAAATTTTTTATATTTATATTAGATGAGAGCAGTTGATTTGATGAAATGCAGTCTCCGTTGGCACCCTTCTCTTACCATGCTTGTTAAATCTGAGCACATATCCCATTGCTAAGGTTTTGCTGCTCCACATCTTTTAGCATTGGAATTGGAAGGGCGGGAAATCCAGCTGAGGCACTGTTATTTTTGTTCATCATACAGAGTTTATATTTTAAAAATAAATAAAGTTATTTTTACAAAAGGGCAATAACACGTGTGAACATAACATAGAAAAATCACAGAGGAAACATCAAATCCTTAAATGTTAAATAATCTCCTAAATTAGAAGAGTTACGCCAATTCCCATCCTATGTGGGACCTTTCTGCAGTGAGACTTTTGAAGACTACAATGTGTGTTTCATGATAGATTGTCAATAGTGAACAATATGTATTTCTGCTTTAGCTTTTTTTTTTTTCAAATGCAGGCACAGAAAGAAATTTTCCCTGCATGATCTTCAGATTCATTTCTGCTCTATTCCAGAATAAAACGTATTAGACCGTAAGGCAAGAACAGAACATGATGATTCAGGCTGACCTCTGGTGAGGCCAACTATTCCTATTTCTACCCCAGCACCTTATGGCTGAAAGAAAACAACTTGTGATTATTTTTTTTTAAGTACAAAATTAAATGCATTAAAAGCAAGAGAACACTTATATTAATTTTTGTTAGATATGTTGGCTCCAGGTGTCAGGTACGTAACCTGTTTGAAAATTTGATTCCTTTTTTTCATGCTGAATAGAAAACGTGTTATTGGGGGCTGGATGAAACCTTACTAAATGTTAAATTTATCTTACTCATAGTAAAAGTAAGAAGGGCATAATGAAAACAGCAGAAAGCCTGAGAGCCTCTGCTCTCCGAAGTCCTGTCCTCTGGCTGGTGTAGAGTTTTAACTTTGAGGCAGAAGAGGTATGCCCTGTCATCTCGTAACCGTTCCTGGGATGGGAAGATGTTATGTTGAAAATGCGAGTTGTCAAGGGAAAAGCATTAGGAAACCAGGCACAAAATCAGAGCACGTAGTAGGAACAAGATCGGTGGAGAAAAAATTACGGCCGAGGGGTTGTTCAGGCTAAGTGTTGGCGGGAAAGGGCTGGGAACTGTTACCAAAGAAACTATCTTTTCTTGGACTGTGTTGTGTAGAAGGGAAAAGGACGTTGCATGCTTTTTGTAAGAGAGTTGGGCTTTCTCAGAAAAATGCTCAACTCCACTGTGATTTCTTTTTCTGACACGAGTAACCCTCAAAAGCAGAATTTTGGCTTTATGGGTCAGGAATGCATAAAAGCTTATATGCACTATATGCACACCTGTGAGCACGCATGTAATTTACATTCCTGATACAGCAAATTAACTATGCAGAGATAGTAGTGAAGGTCAAAATCTAATAAGGTTATCTGCTTCAGCATAATGTATTTCATTTCAGTACTAAAAAGGTAAAGCAGGGCTAGGCATCGAAGCCAATACACATAAAAATATAATGAATACATTTTGTACTGATTGGCCAAGTTCGTCTCGCTCAAACTTCCTTGCTCCAAAAATAAAGTAAGTATTGACCTAATTCTAAAAATATATCGGATCAGGTAAGATCTTAATTTTGATTTCTTTTGTTCAAACTTTGAAATGCTGTCAGTTGCAGCTGGCAAATATACACTGTTAGGGAACAGTGCCATGGTGAAGTGCTGCAGACTGAAAAAAATCACCTGCTTGTCCTGGGATGAGTGCCATCGCTGTCTGGCGGAAACGGTCTCAGCCTCTGAATGGGATGCAGATGTTTCCAATGGGAGAGGAATTCACCTATAGAGCACAGGGGATGATGCACCAAGAGATGACAGCATTTTGCATGTGGCTTCTCGTATCAGAACATAGGAGGGGTTTTTTTGCCCTTTTCTCTAAAGGCAAACCCACAATCTGGTAAATATTAGAAGAAGATTGCTCATGTATTGGAAGAGATTCAGGGCAGCTGTTTGTTTTGGCTGATTTAATTTTAAAATAAATATTCCTAACAAAATAATAGAAAAGCATATGTAGAATATTGTACCTTTGGCGTTTATGGTACGGTGCACGAAGTTTTCATTAAGGTTATCAGCATCATTTTTACAGAGTAGTTGGGCATCTAGTCAAAACAATGAATGCTCACAGATAGCTAGGGCTGTGCCTGGAATATTGAAGCAATATATGACATAGGCTTTCTTTATTGCCCTTGCTTTGCTCCTTTTTATTTTGCTTCGGCATTAGGTTTGTGCACTGGGTTCAGTGCTTGAATCCAGTTATTGGATTACTTCTTTCTGAGTTATTTCCCCCAGTCCTTTCTGCACAACCCTTTGACATCTATATTGAAACTGGCCTGCAGTTAATTTTCCTGGGTGGACTTACCAAAAAGGGAGATCGAGTAAATTGATGTTTTCCCATTTTTAGTCTTTATGTCCTTTGGATCCCAACTCGAAGGTGAGAGAGCAAAAGCAAAATAAGCATCCGTTTATGATAAGCATGGTCCTCACAAAATACTGCAGCCTGCAGCTCAGAAGTAGAGGTATTATATGAATCTGTTGCAGTCTCTGAAGACCTTTGCCTTGCTTCAGGAAGCTGCTACCAGTAGTCAGTTTGTTCTGTAAGCTATTGCTAGATGCAATGATCCTAAAGGTCTTTTCCAACCTAAGATGATTCTATGATTCTGTGCTTTTTATTCTCTCTGTTGACAATCAGTTCCTACCCTCCATGGATGTGAGAAGGTTTATGGGCTCTGCCCTGTCACCTGGCTTCCCCTTTGAACTTGAATCCTCGAATGAAATCTGGACCTTCTCATAGATCTCATACCTTGCATATTAGTTTAATTTCATGTGGAATTGACTGTCTTCCTGCTCTGGCCTTTGCTTTGATGTGACAACATTTTGTGTCCGTTATTTGAAGTTGCACAAAACCTATTTCCTGTTTCCTCCTAATCCCTTAATTTAGTACATTTTAGTGTATCTGTCCATGTTTCTTTCCTATGTATATAATGTCAAATAGAGAACAAAATCCAGGATGATAAAAAGAAAAGTTTTATCAGCATTAGCATGGGGATAACTCTGTTATTTCTGGGCAAAGGCCACAAATGAGTTATTCAAGACATGATAAATGAAGGGGAGACTATTGTAAGAAACTTCTCTCTCATGGATAACCCACATAAATTGCTGGACATGGGCAGAGGAATACTTTCAAGAATTTTAAATTCTTGTTGCGACTAGAATGAATTCAAAATATAAATGCTAGTTTATTGGAACAATCAAATTGATTGAACAAGTTGGCGTTTTTAAGAGCAGTTTAAATGTGATGAAGTCTTACCAAAGCAAGGTGGGCTCTGAGAGGTGCTTGACTGGTGGGATTGCTGTCCGATTCCTTTGAGGACCACATCTCCATCTCCAGTACAGTTTGTCTGTTGAGAAGCCATCAATTCCAGACTCCTCAGGCCTGAGGCAGGAGGTGTTCTAACCAGGACTGCCCTGAAGTCAGGGGTTTATGGCCCTTTTCTCACCTGTCTTCTCGTTCCCCACCTTTGTCTTAGCACCCTTAGTGCAACCTCATCAAGCATAGTGTCATTGCATCTGTAGCGGCAGTGTTTATTTCTTTTTCTTTTCTGGTCATTTGAGCACTAAGGACCTTACTAGGAACAGTGTATTTGTTGCATCCCTGTCTGAATGTGAGAAAGAGGAACATCCATCCTGGTGCTAATACGGTCCACGTCCCACATTAAGAACGAGCTTATCTCTCTCTCAAGAACTGGCTTTACTGATGCTGTTGGTGAAGGCCTGGGAATGGGATCTCCTGGCCAAGCTGTGCTCCAACGCTATCCGTCATTGAAATTTCCCCCCTGTAACCTTTTCATCTCAGAGGGTGTTTTCTGCCTCCTGATGATGTTCCATCTTCATTCTGTACAGCATATAGTGTCATAGCTAATTGCCACCATCTGCTTGTAAACCACAACAGTTTTTTCTGCCACATGTCACAACAGCAACTGAACTCTGGCTACTTGAAATCTGTCTGAGAGCAGACACCTAACTCAGATCCTCTGAGTCACTCTCTGGCAGTCCCTTCCTCTCTCTGCCTACTTCACGTGCTACTTAGAGTCAGAGAATCGGGGAATGGTTTGGGTTGGAAGGGAACTTCAAAGATCATCTAGTGCAACCTGCCTGCCATGGGCAGGGACATCACTAGATCAGGTTCCCCATCCTTGGGGCCTGACCTTGAACATTTCTAATTATGGAGCATCCAGGACTTCTCCGGGCACCCTGTTCAGTGTTTCACCACCCTCATCATAAACAAATTTATTCCTTATATCCAGCCTAAATCTTCTTCATTTTGAAACTGTCACCCCTTGTGCTGTCACTACACGGCTTGGTAAAAAGTATCTCTCCATTTTTCTTACAAGCCTCCTGTAAGTACTGAAAGGCCACGATAGGGTCTACCTGGAGCCTTCCCTTGTCCAGCCTTTCTTCACAGGAGAGGTGCTCCAGCCCTCGGATCATTTTTGTGGCCCTCCTTTGGACCCGCTCTAACAGGTCCATGTCTTTCCTGTGCTGAGGGCTCCAGAGCTGGATGCAGGACTCCAAGTGGGGTATCACCAGATCGGAGTAGAGGGGGAAGAGCAGAATAGAGGGGGGAGACTTACGCACTTACCTTTAGGTGACCTGTTTATACCAGTCTCACCTAGCCTGGAGCGGAGGGAGCATATACATGTTATGTTTTCTGCACCACAAACTCATCTGAAGTGCCTGGAGAGCAATCCTTGGGGACAGTTAATAATGGGAGCATTTAAATTTCTTGACGCATAAGAACCATTCAGTTTGAGGCACCTTTTTGGTGAGGAGCCCAAAGCATGTGCCAGGAGGCTGAAGGAGAGTGGCAGCAGCAGCAGCAGGCGGGCTGCAGGCGGGCAGCAGTTTGAAGTGAAGTGGGAGGTACCGACACACAGAATATTTTGGGTAGCCCTAATTGCTCCAGTAATCAAAAAAGAGATGGACTTTTTAACACAGGACACTATGTAGAGATAACAACTTAGAGAGGACTTAGGCTCCATGCTTCTTACTCAGAGTCTCTCGTCCTCATCTAGGTACCCTAACGAATTGCCTGCAATGGACCTGCCTGCATAGGCAGTGAGGTTTCCACAGGTGCTGGTCCTGTTCATCTCAAGGTCATAGGCCCTGGTACATGAGTGCATCAAACTTGTTTCTTTTATATAAAAGTGTTGAATTTCCAGATGAAAACCAGTGATTAGTAACTAAGATGCATATGTCTGTGTAGAAGGAAAGATACTGGTTGGGTGGTGAGCTCTCACTTCTCTGTCTCTCCCTTCTCTCTCTTCACCTCTCTCCTGTATGTTCCGGCTTTGGCTGCAGTCCCTGAAACCAGCTGCTATCAGACTGTGGAAGATCTTCTTCTGATGCCAGCAGCAGCATCTGGATGCCTGGCACAGCTCTTTGAACAGTTGTCTTGATTTCTGTTGCGGTCAGCATGCAGCTGGAATTTTTTATCCTGCCTGGATGCCTTTTCTCTTTGTCTCACCTTGAATTATTTGGAATTTATATGTTTCCATCCCATGGAGGAAACACGACTCTTTGCAGATACTTCGCAGTACTTGTGTAGAGGATCTTTGCAGCTGAAATATAGGGAGAAGTCCCTTCTGCCTTTGTGTTTGGATGTGCTTCTTGTCGGAGGCTGCACACAGAAATTTACTCTCACCCTGAAGCTGTTGCACACTGGTAGAATTAATGCTGGGACTATGAGTACAAAAGGAGAAGCTTTTGTAGAGGTGGTTGCAATTTTTTAAAATATGTTTTTGTATCAGAAGATTGTAATTTGTCTAAGCAGAAACTTTCTGCAATGTGTATTTTTTAAAATGAGGTTTCAGCAAGGATCTATCTTGGGTCTAAGGTAGGATTCCTGCTAGCAAATACGGATATGAAAGCAAAAAAAACTGCCGTGAAGTACTAGTAACGGACCTCTCCCTCTCCTTCACCTGGGTAGGAGGGAGCCAGGTTCAGGTTCCTGCTCTACCCCATCGAGTGCTGTGACAACCTGGCTGCAGTTTGGGGTGTTTCTCGTTACAGCCTGTTACTCGGCCAGCTGAGGTGTTAGCCCCATAGCCCGCTGGCTAGCACACGTGTCTGAGAGACAAGGAGCGACAGCTGAACCCAGGGCTTCCCTGAGCCAAGGGCTGGATTTGGGAGACGGAAGGGAAGGTTTCTGTCCCCAAAACATTAGCAAGAGCCAGATTTTGTCACAGGATGGGGCAAAACTAGGTGTGAATGCTGCATTTTTTTTAAAGGGTCTTGTTTGTCGTCTGGGGCATACCGAACTTCTCCGTCTCTTTTCGGGCTTGCTTACTCTTTTACTGTGTGTGGGTCCGAGACGTGGGGTACAGGTTTCATCATCCTAGAAATACGGCTCCGCTGCGCCTTGCTGTTCTGAGACAGATCCTTGCCCGACAGCAGTTTCCTCGGGCTGCAAGCAAACACGCACCCCTCAGCAGGAGAAGCCAGAGGATCACTACCAAATTAGGAGACGGGGTTGCTGGCTAGGTTGTCAGAGATACTGTGGAAATGTAAAAGACAGCTTTCAGATCCGCCAGCTGCTCTGAAGAAGCCTGAAGTAGTTTCTGGAGCAACAGATATTTTTGGGGCTGCAGTGAAAGCGAGCCAAATGTTTCTGGGTTTGGCTGGGGCTTCCTTTACTTAGGGCTGGGTGGTCGTCACTCTGGGGACCTTGGGACAACTTTCTTTAGGAGGAAAAACTGAATTTCTTTGTGTCTGAAAATGTGGTCCTCAAAGTGCATCAGGAGAGTCCTTCATGAGGGAGCATGAGGCAGTGTAGGAGAAGGTGGTTTGGCCCCCTCAGGCTCTTGCTTCTTTATGGAAAAGAGCCGAGTGGAGCTCTTCTTGCCTGGGAAAGCCTTTTGCAGGTGATGGCTTTGTGTCCTTGCCACCCTGAGTCGTTCATGGCAGGAGAAGGAAAGGAGAAGCTGAGAGTGAGCAGCTGGGGACAGCTGCTGGTCCTGGCTCCCACTGAGGATGGACGGGCTGGGGACTGCTTTCATTGGTCCCCACCAGCCCCTGTCACCTGAGGTCCATCCCGAGCAGCAGCAATCCCCCTGCCTTCCCATGGCTGCGCTCCTGGGGGCTGAGAGGAAGAAGTAGGGGAGAGATGGACCCTCCCTGGTGATTTTGGGGAGCAGAGTGAAACAGGGGAGAAGTCTTGTTGGCAAGTGTTCATTATAGCTCCAACCTCTTCAAAATAACAGGCTTGATTTGGCTTTTGAAGCAAAAAGGTTGGGACACCGTTAGTTGGTTTAGTGCTAATAACAATTCAGCAGCGTTACTACCAGGATTTCATGTGACCTTCCCTACCTGCACTAGCTCAGTATTTCCCTCGCTTGGCAGATATGTTAACTGAAATAATAAGGGAAGATGTGACTGCGGTTACACGTGGTGCTTGGCCAGGACTCTTTGTCCTGTACATTAGCCACAGCTTTATCCTTCTGCTGTGTGTACCGTCAGTTTTTCATTTCCTCTCTTTTTCTGTATTCCAATTTCCCTTCTTTTTTCTTGATTATTTTTGCCTTGCCCAGCCTTGTTTCTCCATAGGGTTCAGTGACTGCCATCTTTTACTTTGGATCTTTCCCTTAGCGTCAGCGAGAGAAGAGAGCGTACACACCTACCACGTGCAGACATCTGCTACACACACGCGCGCATCGGGGTCCCTGACCGCCAGACGTGTGCACATGCCTGAGTATGTCTGAGTGGTTTTGCACCAGTAATTTAACCCAAGCCCGCTAGTTTTTATTAAATCCACAACTGTCAAATAGGGCATAGGTAAGAACCACAAACCATATGCTTTTCCTGTTTCACCACATGCTGTTCTGGCTGCGCGTTGTAAGTGGTACACCTATGCCCCTAGTGAAGTTACTCCAAGGTGGGGTGGTTACTAGAGGACAGTCTTTGGATTTGTCGTTTGGACTGATCATACCATGTATAAAAATCTGTAGATCTGTTCAATGCATTTCAACTATCATTACTACAGGCTTTTTTGTTTGTTTGTTTTTAGCATAGGAGGAGTAATTTTTGAGTAATTTGTAATATATTGCTCATAACTTAAAGGCAGTGTATCTGAAACATGTAGCTGTCATCTAATTCTGGCTCCATCCTAGAAAATAGAGAGATTTCAGTTCAATGACACTTTAAACACAGGCAGGAAACAGAACAATTTCAGTCCTTTTTCTCTCTTTCTGGTAGGCTGAGAAAACACAGAACGTTCTCCCATATTTTCATGAACAGTTTGCTTTGTGCCATACTTAACTGGCTGTGCTGAAGATACATAGCCAGTGTAAAAAAAATCTTAAAGTGTTTACATTGGAGAATATCCTTCTCCCAAATCATGTTACTACTTTTAGCTCTGTTAGTGTATGGAGGATGACTAGCGAGAACTGAACTTTAGCGGCAATCTTAGCTGCTGCAGTGATTGGTAATTCCTACCTGAGACATCCTTAGAAGCAAGCCATCTGGGGACTTAGTAACATGTTAGTTGTGGTGTGTTAAAGAGCATTATGCCCCACTCTGTTGAAAAGAGAGATCAGACAGGAACAATTTGCTTTACAGCAAGAGTGGATGAAACCGTTTTGCCTCCCACAGACCTGAATGAGCACACAAGGAGGGCAAATGGCTATGACAGGTCCTCCCCATTCCTCTCGCTCGGTGGTCAAATCTTTGTTGCCTTAATTCTGCATATTTCTGAAATTTGAATTTCTGTTTTCTGACCGAGCAGTTCGATTCCCATAAGGTATTTATCAAGTATAGTCTGGACTAATGGGAAACACAGACAGTAAGTTTTCTGAAGGCAACACCACTCCTTGGTTAATAAGTTTTTCTAAACGAGTCGCTGTTGCAAGATTTGTTTTCCTTGTACTAAATGCAGGGTCCGTCCCAAATCCATCTAACTTCTTGGTCTTGGTTATCAAATCAGAAATGCTGTGGCCATGTGGAGTGAAGCACTCATCCAATGTTCACTTCTGCTCTTTCAAAATTTGAGGGCTAACCTTGTGCCAACAAGATTTTTGTGAGTCGGGTATTGTTCTGGTCTTCTGCAGCCTGCGTAAAAGCATATTTGGCTTATTTAACAAAAATGTAATTGTGTCTGTTCCTGGTCTGGATCAAATTTTTGTTGCTGGCTTATCCAGCAGTGTGCAGGATGGGTGTCACAGAGCATGGGACTGCGGCCGAAGGATCTTCCTGGGTGTATTTTGATAGTCTTTTTAATGACTGGATTAGGAATCAAAGGGTCCATACTGAAATGTAGATCGTCACTAGCAAATTTCAGAGTATACCGGTTAAAATCTATGGCGTTCACACTTCTCTGAGTACTCAGTGTGCAGGCTCAGGCAGGCAACCTGCGCCTCCGAGACTTCAACAATAAACCTCTCTGCCTGTGCGTCTGCTTGGCCTAGAAGGAGTTGACGTTTCATGCCATGTGAGCTGACTGTGTGCTGCACTTCTGCATTTGACAGATATTTTCAGCTACCACAAACAGAATTTAAGAGAAAGTAACAATGATCTTAGTGTATCATCTCACTTTACTCCAAGTGAGAAATGGAAAAGTAGTATTATTTTCATAACAATTCAGGCATGCTTCCTGACCACTGTGTTACTACTTAATCGTGAATGGTGGTGTCTAGGAATTTCAAAGGGAAAATACAATAAAAGGAAAACACTGAGAGTTTTTTAAATATTTGTCTTGCTTTATCACTTCAGCCCAAAGTAGAGCACTGAGCAATGTTATATTTTAAACCATAACATTTTTGCTTTCAGTGGTGCTGTGTAATTGAGCTGCCAGTCTGCCTTGTTTTATTTCCTTAATACTTTTGTCACTGCTTCTACAGAAGTAGCACAAAATATTCCTTTTCCCTGCTCTGATTAAGATTCATCATCTCATGAAGATTTTGTTTTTCCTTCCATTTCCACTTCCACAGTAAAGCAGCGACCGATCAAAATCAAGTAATTGTATACCAGCTAAAAAGGTTTAAATTAACAAAAAGAATCAGTCCTAAAAGAGAAGGCAGCTTTGCCATAACATCTGTTTCTTTGGGGGAAGGAATAGTTTCATTTGGGATGGAAAATATGTATTTATAGATATGAAGTTGTTCTGTTGCGGTGCTTTGGTGCATTTGCTGCATTCCAGCACTGCGATTTATGTTAGTAAAGGCAGTTGAATGCTATAAAAGATCTGCTTGTGCTAGCTGGTAGATGATTAACCTTCATAATACATTTCATACCCGCAAGAGTTTCTCACTGTAGTAGATTGCCACACTAATCCCTTTTTTGTTACTTGAACACCTGTATAATCCAAAATGGGTGGATAGAAGATTGCTTTAAGCATTGAAGCCATGGGGAAAAGCTCTGGAAAGGGGAATGTTCAAAGAATGTTTGTCCGGGCTGTGGGAAGCTCTGACAAATGGTTTTGGAGGCCTTTGGTGAGATTATTGAATTGTTAGAGCCACAAACCAATCTTCTCAAGAGGAGAGATGGCCATGAAAATAGCTGAGGGCTGGTTTGGAGAGGAGAAGGCTATTAGTGGTTGGACCATTGTGGAGAAGGACTTGAGAGCGCTGGTAAGCAAAGCATGGCGAGTTTGGTGAATGTAAGCTTTGCAATACTGATTGACAACACTGCCTAAGCATATGTTGATGCCCATGGACGAAATATGCTATGGTCAGAACAGGCCAGATGAGGCGGCAGAAGCAGAAGATCAGAGGCAACTACACTGTTAGCTTGGTGAGCTAGCCAGGGCCCAGGAGAACAGCGGAGCAGAGGAGCCATGCTGGCACCTCCGTGAAGACTTTAAGACTTTGAAGTGAAGTGTGTAACCTTTCCAGAAATTGTGTATTGCCAATGGGAGGCTGAAGTACATATGTTTATTTAAAAAAACGTGACTGTGCTCAATTGTTAATGCATTGATCTTTTTTCCTCTTTCCACTGTTTCTATTTATCTAATAATAGCTTCCTGGGTGGTAAACCCGGGCAAAATAATTCTCAAGCCATGTAATTACGGATAATGTGGCAGCTAGAGAAGGATTTACGCTGTTCTTGTTGGAATGATCTTAACTGAGAGGCAGTAAACTCTGGACATAGGCAGATCAACAAAAAAAGGAAAATTTATTACACTTGGCTGCATTTGTTGGTAGTGAGTGGGTGTGAGAGAAATATTTTCATGATTAGCCTCAGATTCAGGGCACGGCATTGGATCAGATGGTTTGCAATAATGTCTATCGTGTCTCCAGTTACTGTGCTTCCAACGTTGGTTGAATACAATTAATAACTTGTTCCAGGGCATAAAACTTAATTGTTTCCATTTTGTTTCAAGTCCTCACTTCATTGTGATCAGGTCACTCGTGGCAGAACTTTGACAAGGAGCAGGGGCCACAGGTCCACAGGTTTTGCATGCTGGATTCATGGAGAGGGAAAGCGTGCTCTTCCTGCAGAGAAGTCCTCATGGATGCCAGCAGGGAGGTCAGGGCCATGATGGGGAGCAGGAGGGCTGCAAAGGAGGGAGACGCTGATCTCCCATCATGCTCTGGTGCCATGTCCCAGATACCTGGTGGCACCTGCCAGCTACCTGTTTTCAGCACAGTCCCCTCTCCACGGGGCCTCCAGGTCTCCTCTGTGGACACCTTCCTGAGTATTTAAGTCTCCTGGGTGATGAAATTTGGCATGAAGGCATTAGGTTGCAGGTAGGGACGTGTTGCGGCTCTATTTTGCCTTTCTGTGATGCCATGGGATTCACCAAGAATCCCATCCATTTTCAGGTGGAGAAGACATCACCTCTTGTAAGCAAAGGAGGGAAATCCTCCTTGGGGTAAAAGAAGGTCAGAGGGGAGCTCTGGTCGAGTTTCTTGCGCTTTATTTTTTCCACAGAGATTAGTGAAACAACAATACATTTGTAAGAAGATAACTCTAGGATTTTGTAGCATTCTTCTGTAAAGCTCGGAAAGGTGGTAGTGATGCAGTGCACATACATCATCTGCTGTTGAAAAGATTGAAGAAAAATCTTGTTACCATTGGAATGATAGAAACTTAATACCCTAACTCTATCATGCAAAGATATGTGGAGAAAGCCTGTTCAAGGGATTATGGGAATTCATCAAGCACAAACAGCTGTGAAGGCAGCCTTAACTTTTGAGATTGATGGGATTTTTGGAATACAGAACATTTTAATTACTTAATTTAAATGCTGGTGCATTTCTGTCAGCAAGTTGACTTTTTGCACTGATGACACAGTGTTTGAAAACACTGCATCATATATGGAAGTAGCAATTCTTCATCCACGCCCACTATAAAATGCCCTTGGTGGACGGGACGTTTCAGTTGTTTATCACATATGACAGCATTATGACAGGCTGGCTAAATACAGTAAAACAGGAGGAGAAGAAGTATGTGGGTCCATAGCTTTCATTTTTCTGAATTGCATAACTGCTTCGTAAAGCTAATCTCTTTAAGTACAGAGGATCAAATTCTCATCTCAGCGTAGCTGGAGTTAGCCCAGCAAATCTGGAATGGCTCAGGAGACTCAACCCCTCAAACGCTCGGTCTTTGCGTGAGCTTGCACAGCATGAGCCACCTGCTCTGCTGGAAGCTGTCGGGCCGCAGCGGTGGGAATAGGGGACAGGCGGGCTGCGTCCTCCAGCAGAGCCTTGCTCAGACTTCTCCAGAGGGACAAGTGCCGACTGGCTCGCTCGTACTTAATGCTCAGCTGGTAGGTGAGACAGCTGGAAAGACCCAAAAAGCCTTCAGAGTAGCAGAAACAGTGAAATCAAAGTGAATCAACTTGCCTGTTCCATTAGAGCTGCTTTTCTTATTAATTTTCATGTCTTTTTATTCTTTCTCCCATTTAGCTGGATATGTATTATAAATTTCGTATATTGCAACATATACGTGGCCCAGCAGTGAACCTCCTTAAACAGCGGTGTCAAGCTAAGCAGAGCACCTATTGCTGATTGCATCTATTTTGACTAAACCACACGGCAAAATATTTGATAAGGAAACTGTACGTGTTGATAAGCATCAGTAGCAACAGGAAGAAGATAAAAACAGATAAGGGGAAGACCTCTTCTCCAGCACAGTCACAGTAGCTGCCCCGTCCTTGCCCTCCTTGCACATCGAGGACCAGTGCTTGGCTTGCCGAGCGGGAAGCACAGGCACCCTCGTGGAGCAAAACCCATCCAGCGGTCTTAATGGGGCTTGCAGACTCTGCAGGACCAAGGTGCTTGCCATTGGGCTGGTGGTCATCATCCCACACACAAACCCATTTTCTGAATAGTTTGTGTGTTGCTGGAGAAGGGGGGAGGCCTTTGCCCTGTGCCCTGGGCCAGGTGCTGTGAGGTGCANGCTTGGCTCCAGTAAACGGGACGTGGCGCATCAGTAAAGCTGAGGCCATGACTTTTGCCAGGTGCCAGTTAGACCCGTGTGCTAATTGACACTCTTTGTCTTGGCTTCAAATGCCGTCTAGGGTGCCTGACAGCCTGCCTTGTGGTCTGCTTGTAAATTAGCCTCCATCGATTGTGTCCATCCTAAAAATGGCCCGTTTTCTTGGACAGAGAGTTCCTGCATCATAAGCTCATTAAAGAATTCATTTTACCAGTCTGATATTGATCTGCTTCACCCTCTTTTAGTGAAGCCCTTGAAAGTCCATACTTTTTTTTCAAAGGAAGGAAGCAAGTAGTGCTATTCTAAATTTTGCCTTAGTTCATCATACATTTTACGAGCAGGTGAGTCATCTGCACTGTAATGACTCTCCTCCAGGAACGTTCTTTTTGTTACATTCAGATGAATTTTTATAATGGAATTGTTTTTCACAGAGCTTTCAGTAGTACTCCTTTATGAAACTTCCACCTGCGTGTAAGTCAAATCATGTAAATCTTATTACAGTATTCCTATAAATGACTTACTAACTGAAGAAAATTTACAATGGAGAAATATTTTACTGTTGAAACTTTCCTGAACAGCGAGTTTTCAGTGTTTTTTTTATTGCCCCACAGTGCTGAACACTGATTATTGAGGCTTTATATCTGTGTGTGCTAATGCTGAAAATGTATTTAAGGTCATGCAAGCCATTTTTACTGCCTATTTTAAAATATCCCAAAGAAATGGTGAACCACATTTTCTAATGTCAGATTTTGGTTTTCCTTCATCTGGTTATTCCAGTGTTAATCTTGCATCTTCTAGTACTACTGAGTAAGAAATACAAACTTTTGCTGCCAATCTTGATAAAAAATTATTGCTTCTGAGATATGAAAAAAAAAGTTTCTTGGCTTGCAGTCTCACTGATGTGTGTAACAGCTGCTTGCTTTGTAACTTGCCCTTGATCAGCACAGGAATTTCAATGTGGTTATTAATTAGATAGTAAGACATGACTAAGAATGTGTTCTTGACGTGGAGCTTGTAGTAAACAACATATTTTTCCATTTCTTACCTGCATAATAACAGTGCCTAGAAAAAACCACCAGTACTTTCTCTGCTTGTTGCAGCACTTCAGCTTTCATCTATTTTGCAAATAGATCTAAAGTGGGTTTTAAAGTAGGGTCGGCAGCACGCTCTGTGTGGGCTGCTGCTGTGGTAAAGCCTTCTCAGCCACTGGTGCCGAGCATGGAGCTCCCCTTGCTCTCCACGTAGGAGAGCTTGCTGAGGGCTTGTTGGCCGGCTCGTTGGGCTGGCCTTGCAGGTTGCTGGCATGCATGCTAACTGCAGCGCTGTTTTTTGTAAGGCGAGTAAATCAGCTTGTAAGGAGACAGTCATAGGATCATAAAATCGTGGAATGGCCTGGGTTGGAAGGGACCTTGAAAGATCATCTACTCCAACCCCCTCTGCCGTGGGCAGGGATGTCAAGGATGCACTGCCGAAGATATTAATCAAGGTTGAATCAAACGTGTGCGGACTACACTGCTAACGTGCTAAAGTGCAAAAATAAGGTAGTAAATTTTTCCATCAGCCAGACCTGTGGAGGGATTAGAAGGCCCTGGTAGTGTTGCTGTAATGTTGCCCTCTTGCCTTTTGTTTTCTGCTATTTGGTTCTTGTTCTCCATTTGCAGCTTTGCAGCCTGTGCTTTGGTTGCAGCTGGAGAATCCATCAAATCAAATTTTGTCTATTGCTTCTGTTCCTCAGACTACTCCCCAAAGCCCTGGTATATGTAGTGGGTTTTTTCCCAGCTATCCTTTTTAGCTGCTTTCTCACCTATTCATGAGTGAAATAGCGGAAGAGACAATTGTCGCCAGCATTCCTCTCTGTTCTAATTTTTCTTTCTCTTGGTACTATCTTTTTTTTTTTTTCTTTTTTTAAGAAATAATGTTTTATCAGACCTGGAAATGATCCTAGAGATCTCTTAGCTAAGGAGAAAGAAAGGTGATCACCCTGTAAGGAGATCAGGGGCTCAGATCCCCATGTAAACACCAGCGCGTGGGCACGGAGGTTCCCACTGCTGATTACACGGCGTGTGTTTTTGCCTTTGCCTGCAGCATAACCCTCATCTCTGAGCTGGTACGCGCTGTGTAGCCCAGGCCCCCCCTCCAGGCTGTCTTTGCTCCAGACAAACTACAGGTGATAGTCTGGAGGTACCTGGTGTCTCAGCAAGGTGATCGAAAGCAGTGAAGCTAGCTCAATTCAGAATATGCTTTTTGTCCATGAATGGGGGGAATCAAGAACCAAAACCATATCCAACGGCTTTGAACATCTGTTCTAATGCTGTCTGGGGCCGTACGAACCATTTATAACCTGAGAAGGTTTAAGTCTGTAGTTACTCATTTGGTGTCTTTCCTATACATTTCTGAAGCAATGCTTGTTATTTTTCTTTCCAGTTTACACCTGAATTTGATTTTTTTTTATGGGTAATAGTGCATGTTTCAGAGCAAATAAAAATGTGCTGTGTATGTTTCTATTTGTAACTTACTTATGAGTGTTTTGTCTTAATTAGAATCTTAACATAATCTTAATTCAAGTTTAACATAACGTTTAGCTAGAAAATTTACTGTGTCATTTTCCAGGAGTAGTTCAGATGTAGAGAATTCAAAAATATGAATAGCTTTTATTGTGTCACAGGAAAAGAGAAAGAAAGCAACAAATTTTAATGTGCCTGAGTCACTCTGACTGTCTTCTCTATCATATATAGAATATATGATATCATATAAAAGGAATATCCTTTTAATGGAAAAGGAAAAAAATAAATCCCCAACCCCTATGAAGCAACTCTTTTTCTTTCAAGCTTCCTGTCTAGACTTGTAGTCAGAAAAAAATCTCCAGGAACCGGCTCATCCGTCGCTGTCTCTGGTTCAGGAGCCCGCTTGCTCAGACTGGGCGATACGCAGCTCTGCTCAGTCCGTTCAGCAGCATCTCCTGCCTCCATGTGAAGACCCCCAGGAAAACATCACCCTTTGTAATCAGATGTCCACAGGATCCCTGGGGAAAAGAGATGGTTTCCTATCTCTGGAGATGTCCCTATCGCGTTTACATGGCTGAAGAAGAAAAGCGGGAGATGGCTGTTGGTCGTAACGAAGATATTGCAACGGTATGTAGGCGTCTGATAGCCCCTATGTGAAGATCCCCAAAGAGCTTCTCATTTTGTTGTTTAGTTGCGTTTTGGGGGTTTTTTTCTATTTTATTTATGTGGATTATTTGTTTTTTTGCTTAAAATATCGCACCCTGCTGCCATCAGCGGGAGGTTTGCTGATGAGTCTGATGGAATTCTGGAAATGCAAAAAAGCTGGATTCTGAAATGTTACATTTTACGTTGTTTTTAAAAGAAGCCCTCCTGCCAGCAGAGCTTTGATCAGTGGCTTGGCTTTGGCCATGAACCCCCGACAGCCGGGGCTGCCCGAGGGGCCGTGCCGGCTGGCTCCCTTCCCACACGGCTCAGCTCCGTCTTTCCGGGCAGGCCGAGCTGGGCTGGGCTGGGCTGCACTGGCTTCTGCGCAAGCCGGTGGCTGGATCTGGCGTAAGGGAAGGTGGATCTGGCAAGAGTCGTGCTGCGGTGCTAGCTGAAGAGAGCTGTGCTTGGTGAGAAGCTGCTGGCTTACAGATAGAAGAGCTGGGAAAGCCAGACAGGTTGGCGTAGCTCCTGCCAGCACTGCCAGGTTGTTTGGCTCCCCTGTATCCAGTAATCGCTGCTTAAACATTGAGAGTCAAGAGTAGCATACTGGCTAAACCCATTAATAATGCAGGTTCTCACCTTGAGAACTCCTTGTCCATTTGACATCTGAATTTTCTTCGTGTGTGTGTACTTCAGGAAACAGCAGAAGGTACTGCTGTCATTCCCTGTGTCATGGAGACCCTTCCTGGGACCGTGTCTAATCTGTGGGTCCGTCCTTGTTTGAGCTCTGCTGCTGGTCTTTAGCTCCAGACCTAGTTAGGAAACATGGCCCTTCTCCCTTTGTGGGAGGCCGAGGCACTGGCCGCTCTCGGGGAGGTGCGGATGCTCCCCCTGGGCAGCCTGAAGTGCACCGCTGTCTCAAGGAGAGTACGTTTGGGTTTGCGGGCAACGCTAATGCTTACAGCTTTTGAGTTCTTGTTTCTGCAACACGCAGTGGATGGCGTGGATTTTGGTGGCAGCAAGTAGCTGATTTTCTTTTTCCCGTGCCAAAGCACTGGGAAGACAATATCTGAATTTTGTAGTAGTGGGAACAGGGTGGGCTTTTATCTGTTTCAGATGCGCAATTGAGACGCCGTGTCAGGCAGCGAAGTGCAGCGGGGTTTAATCCAGGTATGAGTACGTAGGGACTGGAAATGCCCCCGCAAACAGGGCTCCTGCTACAGAGCCCACCTAGTTTCTCGTATCCCACATCTGATTTCAGGATATATTAGCCTGTGTTGTAATAGTTTGGTATTTAAGCCTTTGTAGAGATGACGTGAAGGAACACCATGCTTGTATAATATTTAGCTGGTCAGTGGCAGGGGGGTGCAGTGTTTTTAAAGGCCATACTCCAGCAGCATCCCTAGGGAGAAGCTGTAACACATCAGACAATGGTTGGAGATAATCTGTAAACAGAAATCTGAGATAGTGCAGGCAGGCAGAACAGGTAGGAAATAATTAGGTGCTCCCGAGCTCCTTGGGATAACGACAAAACAGAAGAGAGGAGAAAAAGAGAGTTTTTTTTAAAAAAAAAGGTAATTGGAGTGCTGTGAGGCAATGCAAAAGCCCAATGGGGAGAAAGTGAGTTTGTGTCCAAATGTGCATATGCAGTGATTGTTTTCTTTCATGTGTTTTGCTCCAGAGCTTTTATTTGTGCCCCATGTTCTTGTCCCTGATAGCCTGTCCTGCTTTTGGAGGGGGATGAAGGAGGATTTGGTCAGCAACAGTTGACAGTTGTTATTTAACTGTTGTTAAGTTTACATAGAACAGGGTACAGTGGAAATTAGGGGCAGTTGTGAAGGGGAAAATTATAATTGTGTCTTGGTATAATGGTGCATTAATGCTGAGCTGGATGACTATGAATTTCACAGATTTGGTGTTGATAGTAGTAAAAGTATGGAAATATTTCATGCCTGAATTTCCTATCAAGACGAACTGGAGAAGACAGTTTTTCCAGATGTCTTGTAAATGCAAATTTGTTGCTTTTCATAATATTGCTGTTGTAGTGTGATCACAGAAGATCAGGGCAAAGCTACAGTTCCTGGTAAAAAGGTATTTAAAGCAGACTTCTATCCGAGAGAAACTGATTGCATGCTCTCTGTAGCCCTTGCGTGTGGCTCCCATCGTTGCAGTTTCTTGCGTAAGCCTTGCACACACTTGTTTCGTTTTTTGCTACGATGTTTATTTTCCCCAAAATTCCTTTTTGGCTCTTTTCACATCAGGCTCTGCTTCTGAGCGAAGGAAGTCGCAGACTGACACCTCATAGCCCAGGTCCTGCTGCAGCAGTGTTTGCTGTGGAGATGTATTTCTGGGAACCCAGGGAGCTCTCGGCTCCAGCAGGCTGCAGGATGCAGGGAAAGCAAAGTGTTTAATCCATCCTAATATGCTAGTGGTGTACTGAGTGCACCTGTTTTGGGCCCAGCATCCCGTTTCACATGAAAGCTTCCTTTCTTTATGCTTCTGAGAAGGAAAGCGGTGGGGTTGTCCCCTGGCGTTCCTGGGAGCTGGCCAAGCCAGGAGACAGGGCTACAGGCAGAATGGAGGCAGGGGGGGATGCCTGCCTCAGGTGAAACCCATGCAGATCTATTTTTAATCCATCTCAGAGAGAAGGGTAGTAGGAAGGAAGCTGAAAGGAGTTTCTAGGAAAAGGGCTAAATTGTAAACTGTTCCCCTTTTGAAAGCTGGAGGATATTGAGGTTGTGACCTGACACATGATCCCAGAGAGGACTCAACTCACGATGTTGTCCTTTCCTCCTTGTGAGGTCTTAAATGCTTATTATGAAGAGGAAGCATAGATTTCTTCACTAAGAAATCACATGGTGATTCTGGGGCTTCCAAAGAAGTTGGTCTAGTTATTTTATTGGATCCCGGCTACAAGTGTTGGAAGTGCTGTGCAGAAGGTGTAAGAGCTCTCATAGCTGCTGAAAGCGTGTACGTGTTGTTCCAGACTGAAGTGGGACGAAGTTTAGCAGTTATTTCCAGTGTCCTCTTCACTTCCTGAGTGCGAAGGGGGCTTGGAGCAGTGCCCTGATTTTGCTGAGGGCGGCAAGCCTTGTCTGCCTCCATGGTGGACACCGTGGTCTCCGCACGTCCTCTCCATCAGCGGTCCCTGCCCGGGTAGTAGGGGCACATTCCCTGGGTACTGACGGTGCGGGGGGAAATATTGGCAGAGTGCCTACAGCTGCACCACGCTGGTGTGGTTTTGCGTCGGGAATGTGAGGGGTGGTGGGATTCTCACCAGCAGACATCTGGATGAGGGAAGCCGGGCTGGTGCCGGGTCGCGGTGCTGGGGCGCCCGGGGGAAACCGATGCCCCGTGCTGCCAGGACCTGCATGCTGCGGGATGTAAGTCAGGCTGTCGGTGCGTCCCAGTGGGGCTGAACACGGTCACCACCGTGGCAACTCCCAGAGGGACAGGCTGCACGGTCGTGGATGAGTATCACGGACCTACTGAGGTATGGTCTCTGCTGCCCGTCTCTGGTGCTTCCTCCCACCCGTCCCCTTCTATATAAAAGTCAGCCCCCGCTGCTGAGCGGTGCCCTGGCAGGCTTCACCACCGACTTTCCGCTTTTCAGATGCGCAATTACATTTTTCAGATGGTGGCGGTACGTTCTGCTGTTTCCTCCCGTGGGCAGCCCAGCTGCTCTCTCTGCCTTCGTTGAAGGTGTGGGTTTCAGGCCAGGCAGCAGAGTTGGTAATTTCCCTTCTCCTGTGGCTTTTCTTTCATTTCAGGCATCTTATCTTATAGGACACTGAGGTCAGCGTTACTAATATTAGAACATTTTCCAAGCTCTCATTTAACAGACCTTCAAAATTAGGCAAATAAAGGATATGTAATGAATAAATCAGGCCATCACAAAAGGCTTGATAAATGGGCAGTAGCCCAGTGCAGTCGAACGTGAACGCTACAGGAATTCAGGAAAATGCTACCTCTCTTCATAGGTATATTTCCAGATGATATTTCAAAAAGAGTTTTTTTTTTTCTCCGTAGGATTTTTTTTTTATTGTGAGGACCAGAAGGATCCTGAACTGAAATCTGCTCAAACCCCATAAAAATACTTGTCCATACATGTAATGAACTGGTCTCTGCTTTCAGCCTTCCATTTTGTGTATATTTTGTAATTATTTGTGGTCCAGCTGTTATTGCTCTGTATAAATAAGAAACGAGTGAAATAAATGGAATGGAGTTTCTCATCAGATACCCTCCAGAATGTGTTTGGTTGTTCTTGCATGTGCCGTCTGTTTTTAACAAGAAGGGCTTGGATTAATCAGCCATAACAACTGGTTTAGCAATATTGTATTTTCTAAATAGATTGGTATGAAAAGTATGATTATATTTGGCATGAAAAGCTGGTAGATCTTATTCCTGTATATGTGGCTTTTTATTTTTTTACAAAGGGGAGCAATGTTTTTTCCTCTGAAGAATGTCACTATTGCTGGAGAAACATACTAAGGAGGTGAATTGTGTTTCGTCAGGCATCCTAAAAATCTCAGACTCCCTGTCAAGGCAACTCCATGCCATTCCTGAAAAAGTTCCTAGAGCACTCCTGTGTCGTATAATTTATATACAAATCATCACACAATTGTTTCCATATCTTTAGAGTTTGTAGTTGGACGTTGCTTTTTTCCAGTATTTCATGTTTTATTATTGCTACCCCTTAGCTTTCAGAGATGATGTTAATTTATTTACACTCTTTCTAAACTCAGCTTGAAGCAGATGAGACCCATATGTGAGCTAACAATTCTAGATACAGGCCGTGGAAGAGATCTGAACGCTTGTTTCCCTTTTCTCATTCTCCTGTGAACCCACATTGAGTATTTTTGCATGATTCATCATATTAGATAAAATAACCAATTCACTAAGAAGTAGTTCATTTGTGTTAGAGAGTTTGGTTGAACATGAAATAAAAATGAAGTACACCTTTAGTGAGTAATTCCAGCTGGATAAACAAGGAGACACACTATTGAAAAGTCAAGGCATTTGACATCTTAGAATGTTTCCTTATTCACTTCACAACACAAAAACCACTGGACACTGAATATAAATATGCTTTTCTTTTAAAAAGAGTGAAAAGCAGCCCCTAACCTCCTACACGAAGGAACAGAGAAGTATAAGGTGATGAACTGTTTGTTTTCATTTATAGTGTTATTAGTGCTGGGCATCTTGTTGGAAGAAAACCAAAACAGGTTCTGTAGAAGAAAATTGTATTTTCTGCAATTTTTCAGTTTTCAGATTGATTCAGAAAAATCAGTTTATGGCATGATATAACAATATACTTTGCTTCGCAATGCCATATGGTATCAGAATTATATTGCTCTTATCCCTTTAAGTATATGTATAATAAATAATATATACATAAACAGAAACTGTTTAACGTGCTAAATCCTTATGCCTTGTTGTTGTTCGTTGTAAGGCAGTGTCTGTCTCTTCTGTAAGCTGGCACGCAGGACAGGGCCCCCTCAGAGGCTTGCCTGCCTTGACGTGCAGACACATTGACAACTTGCTGGCACACCTGCAGTGCACGCCGGTAATGGAATATGCAATTTTTTTATACATCCGCTATGCATTCTGGATAATTACATTGCTGTTCCTGCCTGCGATTTCTGAGGACTGAAGGGTCTTGTGAGATCGTTCTGGTTTGATAAACACTGTTGAAAGTTTAAATGTACAGTTAGAGTAGATTTTGAGAGAATTATAGAAACAAATGTGTTTTAAATTGGATAAATACATCTATGTTGAAAGAAATTTCAATTTGACACTATTTTGTAATTTAGTAGTATTTTATTGTTATGGCTTCTCATCGTCTCATTTTAGATGTGAATTGTAACACAAATACATGTCAGCTGTGAATGTTCTGGGGTTTGAGGTCCTGTTTGAATCTAGTCAGGGTGTAGTAGTTTTACTGTACAGGTAAAATGAAAAGCGCGTGGTTTGAGACTTCAGCGATCTGCATGTGGATGGCTTGTTGCCGTCAGTACAGCTTCATGGATGTGCTGTTTGCAGGATGCACTCCATGCACTGAAATATGGAAGTGCTGGGAAAAATGTGTTTACACAGAACAGAAATAGAAAAGGAGTGTATTCATAGCTTCTGCTGGAGAAAGAAAACAAACCATTTGTGTACTGATAAAAGGACTAGGTTGCATGATAGTAACAGTAATTTCTGTGTTAAATCTCATTGCACTCAGAATGCACCCAGGTTAATTTTCTCTTTAACATGTAGAGTGAGTAAGATTTTTTTTGAAGGGTGAGAAAACATGGCCCTAATCTTACCATAACAAATCAGCATACTGTATATGCATATCCCACCCCCCAGTATATAAGTACATATGTATACACATACTCAACCTTACAAAATATTGAAAATCCTATTGAAGCTAATGCTTCTGACTACTGAGCTAGCCTAGAAGCAGTGTTATTCTGATGTTTCATTATTAGAGAAACGGCATGGGATCATTCAAAACCCATCTGCAGGCTCCTACTGCAAGTGAGAAGGGGAATACACTCAGGAGGGTGTAAGCAATTTGTTCTCACTTTACAATTTCCATGTCATTGAGTGCTTTATTTTGCAACCTTAAATTTCTCTTCTCAGGGTTTTTTCCAAGAGAAGTAAAAGCAAGTTTTAAAACAAAATCTTTAATCCACGTGGTAAGAATTAAGTTAAATCCAAATGACAAAATTGAGAACCTCTGTACCATATTCATTTTAATGCTTCAGCGTTTCTGACAAGCTATGAAGAAATAAACCTTTGCAGGTTATAGGTTATTATTAAAAGCTATTCTTTGTTCAAAATGCACAGTCAGTATTTAAAAACAGCAAATCACATGCAGTACGAAAAGCCAGATTTTTCACCTTTATCCTTTTCTTCTACATGCTAGGGCTTTTCAGAGATACAGCAGCCAAAATCAATTTGTACGAGGTCAAATGTATCTTCGGATCCGCCGCTTCTGAAGCATGACTAATTGTTCCTCCTCTAAAAATCCAGCAGCAGCCCTGCTGAGAGGGGGACCGAGCCGTGTATCGGACGCCTCAGACGCCGTGCTGCTCTCTGAGACGAGAAGTTCACCACAGCAACCCTGGGGCAAGGCGAGGCGGCTGCGTCTCAGCCGCAGGTTTGCTTTTGCTCCCCGTTCTGGGAGATGCGGTGTGCCGGTGCCGTTTCCATCCCAGCCCCAGGGCCGCCCGCCTCTGCGCCCTGTGCCCCCGCGCCCGGGGCAGCGCTGCTTTTCGTTGGAAGAAGTGAAGATTTGTGGTGCTCAGTTGGCCGTTCTCCTCTGTGCATCGCTGCACTGAGCTCCCACGAGCTGGTCTGGTTGGTCCCGCTCTAGGTCTGAGGTGGGTCGGTGCCTTGCCAGTGGGTTTAAAGGTGAATCTTCACTCCAGTGCCCTTCCTAGTTCTGTTTCATATTTCCTAGGAACCAGTGCATGCTGCCAGTTTGCTTTTTCGCCCCTTTTGCTGGAGCTGACGGCCTTCTGTTGCATCTTGGGCAGGGCAGAGTTCAAGTGATCTCTCCTCCTGGCGATGCTGGCAGCGGGCGGAGGGCATGTGGGTGCGTACGAAGGGACTCAAGCCCCTCTCGCTCCCCCTTCTGCTGGCCGAGGCACAGATGGGTGGGGTCTGTGTCCTGGGCTGCTTACAGCTGCATATTGACTCTGAGCCTTATAGAGTTCGAAGCAAGATTTTCTAAAATCGGTTACCTAAGTAGTTTGACGATGCCCATCTCTGTTGCATTCGTTTTACTGTCGCTAGGACGGTGTAAATTGGGTGAGATCACTGCTTGTGTACATACAAGGGAAGCTAGTTAAGAAAGAAAACCACCAGTAGCATTTCTCTGGAGGGGCTGACAGAAAAGGAACATTTCATGATCTGCTTGGCACTCATCACTTCCATATTCCTAAACTCCTGGTTTTATTAATTTACATGTTAATTTTTTACTTCGGTACTGATTATGCTCTAATTTTAGTTCCTGCTTCTCTTTTTAATGCCAGTTCTTGCTCTTAACCATGTTTGACGCATGATTATCCCGTTTCAAAGAGAAGTTCCCATCGCTGTCCCGAAATGAAATGTGTTGGCTGTGTAGTTCGGGAGGCTTCACGGGTGAATAACGGCGAAGGTCAAAGATCCTCACATATCTGGCAGTCTTTGCAGCAAATTAAGTGTTTCTTGGAGATGGTGCTATTTTTGTTTAGTGTCAGATATTCAGCCTGTTAATATCATGCTCTGTTTACAGAGACTGTTGTCTTTCCTTCTCTGTACAAAAGTAACTTCCTTTCTGTCTCATCTGTTTCCACCATCACCATCTCCGGGATGGAGGCAAATTTCGTCATGACTGTGAATAATAAGGAGATGAGTAACTAAACCGCCCAGAGAGAAAACAGGGGAGAAGAGCGGTGAGGAGCCTGATGCCCTTGCCCTGGCGGGGCTGGGCAGTGGAGGAGGAGGGCTGGGGAGAGGGTGGCAGCAGAAGTGGCACGGCGAGGGACCGCTGCCAACGGGGCAGCCGCTAATGGCACATGGGCTCATTTCTCACTGTGCTGTTTATGGGGCTGTAACAGGCTGTAACAGGAGTTAATGTATGGGTGCAGGCACGGGCACCGTGGCCGGGAGGTGTTAATGTGGGCAGCAGGGTCCCTGTCCGAATGTAAAACATGACCTGTGGGTCTCTCCAGCCTGTGCTTGGCACCAGCAGGTCCTTCGCCATTGTCCTAGGGCTTCCCCTCACAGTGGGGCATTTGTGACCTACTTCAGAGAAAAATAACGAAAATATCTCGATTCTTGCACCTTTTGCAGTGAAGTATTTAAAACTCTGAAGTAGTTCTTCACATAAATTGTAAATCATTCGGTTACAGGCCGTGTGAGCTGGTCCTACAAGCTGTGGTGTTTATAAATCACCATTTGAGGAGATGAGCTTTTCTCAGCCAAAATAAAATTGTTCTCCAGGAAGAGCACAGCTCAGGGGACACTTGCTCCTCTTCGTGTGCCTCTCAGTTCAGCTTCCAGAGAAGGGCCAGCACAGGAAGGACCAGCATCTGAGACCATCAGGGCAGCAGCGCATGTCGTAGGCTTCCAAAATCTGCTTAGCTTCCCAGGTAAAAAAGTGTGCATGACTGGTCTTGCACACTGACCGACATCTTGAACCGAGTAGTTTCACTGAAGCCAATGACATGTCAAAAACCTGATGCTTTTCTGCTAACTCTTTGCAGGATTCAGGGCTGCCTCTGGGCCGCTCCTTTCCTGTGCAGACACACGTGCGCTGCACATGTCCTTGTGGTCTGCTAGGCTGTCCCATGTGATGAAAAGTGATGTAGCATTACCAGCGCGGATTAGGATTGTTCTTCTGTAAGAACTGACTGCCTTGTGCTGTAGTTGAGTACAGACACCCTCACTTTGTGATGCTCGGTCTCCAGATGTGCGGTGTTGTAATGACTCTCTAAATGGCAATAATTAACACTCGAAGTAGGATGCAGAAAATTATTTTCTAAAGGGCATTTCAAATTTTGGAGGCAGTGTTCCCACAGAACAGGTTTTAAATAATTATAGCAGTGGCATATAGCAAGTTTTAAATAGAAATCGGAGGGGCTCCTCAGGCTGTCATGAGATCTGGGAGCCTGATTTTTGGTTTCCCATGTACACAGCTGGCCTACCAGCCTAGGAGCTGTCAAGGAGGTAAGAGGGGCTTGGGAAAACAGACTGATTTCTGGTGAAGTGTTTCATACTCAAAGACCCACTCACCACTGCTGCCCAAGAAGTTTTTAGCAATGGTGGTGGTGGAGTCTCGGAGTTTGTTTTTTTTCTATGTTCCTACATGTGGGTTAACAAAATGTAGGTGAAAAGATAACGAAGAATAGAGGTACTATTGCTTTATTGTGCTATTCCTCTTTTTCCTCTGTTCCTCTGACAGTGTTCAGACACCGTATCATATAAGGGATATAACATTTTAGTTTCTTCCCTACTAAGTGAAAGAGTTAAGTTTAGGGCTAGGTTATGTCTGTGGATTGTGCAAAGTGCCCGCAATGCCCTTGTGAATTTGGCTGACAGATTTAATGTTGCGTGCATACCACAGTGACAGATGCACCAGAGTAACCTGGGCAGACGTATGTGTGTGCCAGCGGCACCTGCCCCTGCAGCTATGGGGTATGGAGATGGGCAGTTAGTTTTCTGGTGCATTTATTCAGTTGCTTTTTCATCCCCTGATGTTGCTTTAGTTTCAGCTTTCAAGTTTTAGAAACCACTGTGGAGGAGGCAAGTTAGGAAAATACGGCTTGATTCAGGGGAAAGGTATTGAACAGGTGACTGACTTCGCTGAACCATGGCATTGTCTCTGTCTGCCCCTTCCTCCTTTCTTCTCTTCAGATGGTGACAAATTCGGAGGGACGACACCATCCAGACCTCCATGATGTGTCGGTGTTGCTGTGATCCTGCTGCACTTGGGTTATTTTCCAAACCTATTTCAAGTCTGGTTTCTGTCAGTGTGTCCCAGCACTCTACATATTTCTGCCATTGTGCACACTGAACAGTGACCTTCACACTAAGTCAGGCTTCATTTTTGTTAAGCTAAGTACACCAAAGTAACGAAATGAAGCTATTTATTTTCACATTCCAGTTTCCCCAAACATGCCGTTTGTGAGAAAAATAAGCACCTTTGCAACTGAGAAAAAAAAGAGAGTAACTTTCATCCACATTGAACAAGGACATGCTATTTTTTGTTTATATACCATTTTTGACTACTGTCATAAATAGTCGAGACAATAGTACATCCATCGGAGGGTATGCAGTCAATACATCAGTCTGAATTTATATTTTCTGGGTTTGGCTGATAAAGCTTTCATACTGTTTTAGTCTTTATGCTCTGTCATGTTAATTTATTGCATCTTGCTTTCATGGTATGTAGCAGCTATCTTTAAATCTGTGTATAACTCACTTTTGCTTGCTTGCTTTCTCTGTATGCAAACCTACTCTTTTTGAACTCAGAGAACATCAGTTGCTCCTCATGCCTTGGCATCTTACGTGAGAATTTGCTCCTTATCTTTGTTCAGTAGAAAGCTTTATGATTTTGTTTTATTCATAAATATTTCAAAGGTCTTTGCTTTCCTTGCTATCTCTTTGGTTTACATAGATAAAATGCCTAAAATGAAACATTTGGCTTCTGCGAGAGTAGGGGCTCATTTGTAAACAATCCTGAGAGAGATTCACGTCCCATCGACGTGGAAGTACTCTGGGGGCTGCTGCCAGCCGTTGCTGCTGTGGGTGCCTCTTTGTTCTGGGCTGTAGCTGCAATTAAAGCTCCTGAAATGTAGTGAGGTGAACACAGCGAGCAGGGAGAGAGGCTTTGGGCTGCGAGATCGTTTTCTTCACCACACATGACAGATGAAAGCTGTTCCTGAGTGAGTGCTGCCCTGCAAAGCAGGTACCCGAGAGGGTTTTGCTTTGTGGGAAAAATAACACTTTCTAGACTGGTGCTTCACAAGCTGTGGTAGCAGAGGGACAGTGTCCGCTGATGGGAGGCACGGTCTGGCAGCTGGGGTGGGGAGCCTGTGGCACCGCGGGTGTGGAGGGGTCGGCCAAGGCTTCGCTTTGATGAGCGCATCCAGCCCACAGCTCCTGGGCGTCTGTCTGTCTCTCTGGCTCACTGGCACGCACAGCCACACTCTTTTAGTGCCACACAGCTGGAGAGACAGGACGTCGCTGGTGCCAACGCCGTGCTCCTTGGGGGTGTGTTTGTATGCCCACACCACCTGCTTTTGATAGCTGTGATTTTGTTTCTTAATTGGCTGCTTACAGAGTGCAGAGCTGTGGGGATGGAGAATAAAAGAGCAGGAATTTGCTCTGTTAGATATAGAATAAATATATTTTTTATACAGAATAAAATAACCGGCTGTTCCACGAGGAGAAGAACTAACAAAGTCTGTTACTTCCCAGGTCTTTACCTCCTTCTCCTCCTCCTCAGCCGCTTCACTCAGTCCCCTGAAATTCCTGGTAGTGTTCCTCCTCTCCCGCCCTGTTCGGGTACCGCACTGCCGTCCTCGGCCGGGGGCGAGCAGGCAGTGTGCCTGGCAGGACCCCGTTTGATCGCCTGGCTGGCATGTCTGCGGTGACAGGCTCGTGCCGTGCTCACATTGGGGTTTTTCCCTCTGGGAATCCCTCTGGGTGTTTGCGTTTGGGCTTCTGCTCACCAGCCAGGGATGTTACAGGGTCTGCGGGAGCGCAACGCGTCCTCTGTCAGACCTCTCTTCTTCTGTGGGCTGTGGCTGATGCTGGCCCCAAACGCGGCTGTGGGAGGACTGATGGACGGGCAGGAGAAAGGGCACTGGCCTTGCTCCCGTGGAAAACTGGCCTGAAAATGGAAGAATCTGTATCAAACCCCCTTTTCTCAGTCTTTTGTGTGCAGCCTGCCTCAAACAAAGCTGTGAAGACTTCAGGGCCAAGAGCTCTGCTCGTGTGAAAAGTGCAGAAGCTTTTGGGGCTTGCTGTCACATCGACGGTGCTAGCAATGACGGGGGTGCGTGAACAGCAGGCAAGGTTGGCTTTCTGTATGCTGATTTTAAAGGCAAACCAATAATTAGAGGTGTGGGAGTTTAGAAATTCTTGTGATTTTGTCCAATTAAAACATTTAAAATAGCCATCTCAGTGGGTTAAACAGAGTTTCTTTAGCAGGAGAGGCCTAGCAGCACATGTGGACCAACACAGTCCATGTCACTGCTGCACAAAGATCCAGGTTTCATGGGAAGATTTATTCCAGAATAACTCGGATCCTTTCTTTTTTGAAATCTTTAAAAATAATGACACACCAGTGTGCTTGAAAGTATACCATTTCAGTTAAAATCTACAGAGAAAGCCTTTTTTTCCTATTACTTTTCAGTTCTTGGCAAAGCCTCTGAAGGAAACTACAAGTAACCATATTTGCTTGATTTAGGGAGGGGGCAGAGGTGGAAGAGAAAGCTTGGGTCATGAGTAGTATGTTTTGCCACGTTAATCATTTAGGATTTTCTCGGTTGAAAATGAGGTGTCCCGATGTTATTCTAAACATAGTGTTTTAAACATACCCAGTGGTAGGGACAAATGGATGTATTTATGCACATCTATCAAATACATATATTACGTGACCTTGCTGCAGCAAAATACTTTGCTGCTTCTTTGTGCCGAAGGGAAAAAGAGGTGGTTTGGAACCGCAGCCTGAAAATTGTCAAGTGCTGAAGATCTGAATGTAATTCTGTGGTTTTGTTCACAAAGCTTATTTTTAGATTGGCCTGTCTTCTCCTCGCTGGGGAAATAAATCACAAGTCATTTACAAACAGCAGATAAAGAATTGCAAAACTTTGGGCTGGATGCCCTCAGCACGGGCTGGTGGACTGATTCTCCCTGAAAATACTATGAACTGTCCTGATTTTCGCTGAGGAATGGCGAATCTGACTTTGACTACAAATGTATTCATCTTGCAATATGTTGGATTCAGCTGCGGAGTTTTTCAATGAGTTCTTCCTTTCTTTCCCCGTTTCTTTGGGGCTGACACCTCTTCTAAATCCTACGTGGGTGCTGCTCTGAGTTTCTGTCAGGTGAGGAGGTTCGTATACCCCGGCCGTTCCTATACATTGAGACCTGCAGCTTCGCCGTGCAGGCAAGGCGCGGGCTGGCAGCACGGGGGGTTCCCGACGGGAGGGCGCTGCTGTTAGCAGCTGGGAGCTTGTCCGGGATGGGGTACACCGCGGTTGCCTCTGGTGGGCCACAGCTCTTCCTGGATCCTTGCTTTCGAACTGGGAAGAGTCATTAAATGATCGGCTTAATCTCAAGATTATAATTACCAAGTGAAAAAACGCTTCCCCATCTTCCGCCCCCTCCACTGATGGTCCTCATTAAGGGCTGTCACTTGCCTGTAAACCAAGTGACATCCAGGACAATCTCAGAGCGGATCCAGTTGCCAAGCCATTGCGAAGCTGGCTTTTGCGTGCTTTGCGAGTTTGACTGAGTATATTTAGTAACTCCAATTGTTTCTGGTAGTGCTTTTTTGTAAGCGCCGTTGGGAATGCTGGTAAGTGTAGCTGCGCTGTTTTTAACATCCTAGCATCTCTAGCTCACGCCGGCAGCCATGGAAGCCGATAGTGTTGAGCGTGAGCCTGGGATGTTACTGGTTTGTTGTCCAGAAACTCTCACAAAATTCCTCTGGGGACAAGTCCACAAAATTATTTCAGTGAATTCCTGGATGATAATTAGCAAATGCATTTATTTCAGACTGAATGAGAAGATTAATTTCAAGGGTTTTTGTGGGGTTTTTGCCTTTTGAGTATTTTTGCACTTCATGCAAAGAACATTTTTAAACTAAAGCATTGAGGAAGCACACCGTTTCACTTCAAAAATTTTGGAGCACATCAGCTGTTTTGGAACGACTTGTGCATCAACACAGGCGTTTCAGCGGTACGAAAATGGGCAGGCGAAACGTTTTGATGCCGTGACTGCATTTGTACATGTGTGACATGCCCTGAAAAGTCTTGAGGGAGCAGTTTCGCCTTGTTTTACCCAAGTCTGGCCCCATCGGTTTGGAAGCCCGGCCCCGCTGAGCCCCACGTGAGCAGCTGCTGCCGTCGAGGGTGTTGGTTGCCGGGAAAGCCCCAGGGTGGCAGGGGTAGCGGTAGGGAGGGAGCCTGAATCTGAAAAGGTCCTGAGTCCCACATCAGCAGCTGAAGAACAAGGTGGTCAAGCGTTAACTCTCTGCTGAAGTTGCGCCCAGAGTTCCTGGTGCAGAGACCTGGGCGATAAAGTGGTGTTTTGTCGCTCGTAACAGCACAGAGCCGCCTCGAGCCTCCCGCGAGGCCGTTGTTCCGTGGAGGGTGAGGCTTCTGCTGCCTGTGACTTTGATGAGCAGCACGGGTCTTCCCAAATAAACCCAGACCAGAATTAGAGGTAGTTTTTGCCTTCTCGAGAACAGATGATTAGGTGTTGCCTCATGCTGCTCTGTACCTTGTCAAGGGAGTGTCAATTAAGTGACTTCAGCAGAAGATGTGTCTGTTTGATGCGAAGGAGGTTTCCTAAGGGAGATGTCTTGTTGTGTCTCAAGGAAACAGTGGTGGGAATTGCGGGAAATACTCCACAAGTAGAAAAAGAGAGCGGCACCAGCCTCTCCCCGGAGGCACAGCGTTGCCTGCCCCTCTCCCTGCCCTTCACCACTCAGAAAAGATGTAAAATCAGAGAAAGCCAACGCCAGCGTGGCTGATCAGTGCTGTAGTCTGGAAATATCAGCGTGAAGGTACTGCTGCACTTCGTCTGCATCTGCCCACTTCACTTACTTGATATTTTTCTCTTGTTCCTCAGATTGCTTCCTTTGCTGTCCTGCTCACTCTGGGAGAGGTAATTTTGGACATTATTTAAGAAAAGAGTTTAATCTGACACAGGCCAGGTCTGAGTAAATGACATTTCTGTTTGAAAACGGCTGTTAGTGCTGTTTTCTGTGGGCTGCATTTAGAGTCACAGAATCAGTTCCCTCTTACTTACTATTAGAAAACACAGCCTAAAATGTACTTCTTAGGAAATTCAACTAATGCATTTGCTTTTTATTCATTGTTGTACATGAATCTTGAACACTGCAGTCCCTGTATTGTTTTACTCTGCACGTTTGACTTCTTAACAGAAAGTTACCATCGCACTGCGCGACGTTGACACCTGCGTGCAGCTTGTACTTGAAGTGATTCAGGTAGTAACAGTGACAGGCCGGTCAGTGCTGTGCTCAGTGGTGTTGGGAGTGGGAAACTCCGTTAAAGCGAGGTATCCCTACACCTTAGTTTGGAGTTCTATCAGTAGCAGCGGCATCAGCTTCCAGTTAATGGGCTCAGAAGGTCACCGGCAGAGCGAGCTGGGGTGAGTGTCACCTTCCAGACCAGCCAGGAGCAGCAGCACTCCTTGCTCCTGGGAAGAGCCCTGTCCTTCAGGATGCCACTGGAATTCTCTTTTCCCTCCTCCGTCTTACTTAACAGCTTCATGATGGTGCTTATAGGTAAACTTTAACTCGTAAGGTGTTCCTCCACCAGCTGCTGTTGCTGAAAGGGCACAGGTTTAGACCTGCCATAGGTAGATTTTTGTTCTTAAAATGCCCTTTCCAGTTTGGTAGAGAAAAATGCATGTTCATCTTGTGGGAAAGTGAATTAATTTCTGGGGTGACCCTAGCACTGAGAGGGACAGTTGGGGTTCCTGGGTGTTTGGTGCCAGTTGAGGGGACCTAGGCTGTCCCACCTGTTGGCTGTCTGGCACAGGGCCGGTGTCACTCTGCTAGCTCCCCGTGAAGCCTCAGATACCCTAAAGCGCCTTTGAGGTGGCACTAGATGTTTGTGCTTAGGCCCCTGGGTCCCTTCCAAAATGTCTGCACACTCCCCAGAGAGCTGGGTGTTTCAGTGCCTCCGATTCCTATGAGAACACCTTGTTAACGGGGAGGAGGAAGATTAAAGTAAGATAGGATTATTTGGGAAAATTTAGGTTCTTGACTACAAAAGCGGAAGCACTCTCACTGCACAAGAAAACAGAATTTAGTTCTAGGTGATACTTGGCTATAAAGCGCACCAGCAGTTGCTCCGATGCTCAGCTGGCGTAGAGGACTGCCTTGTCCCATCTCAGGACCTTTGTGAAACGATCATGTCTCTGTTCTTGTGGTACAGATGGGGATCCCAGCTGCTCTCCAGAGACACTGTACTCTCCTCTTGATCAAGATGAAAGCTGCTCTCTCTTACTTCTTACCACACTGGTTTTCCTGCCTCTTTCCTGCCCTGCTCCCCCAGGATTCATATCATCATCTGTTCCCTGTCGCATGGAGCTGGCTTCCACAGCCACAAGAGAAGGACAGCTTCTAGGGTTTTAGTCTAAACTGGAGGTGGCAGAAGAGAGAACACCTCTTTTGCGACATTTCTTGCTTTCAAGAGTGTCTGCTTTAGTTTGTAGCATTTAGTATTGTTCCAAAGCTGCAAACTGAACGCCAAGATATCCACTCTCAGCTGCACACAGCCAGGGTGGTGTGCCCTACCTACCAGGCGAAGCTCAGCCTTGGCCTTTGTAGCCTATAGATGAGAGGGACCCTTGAGCTATCGGGTCCCACCTCTGCTGGCAGTCATAACGGACGGCTGGTCCAGTGGGCTCTGCACGTCTCCCTTATGGCACAGAGTGGGGAGGTTTTTTCAGCAGTCAAGAGCAAATTGAAGAGTTTTGGTATTTGAGATCTTTAGGCTTGAACCGTACAAATCATGTGTAGGTCTGAGGCCATGCTTTCTCTGGGGAAAAAAAATAAAAGCATTGAATTGCTAGTTTTGAAGTTGTTGATACCTGTGCGTGCGAGGGTAGAGAGGGCTTTTGCAGGTTGAGGGCTTCCCAAAGCGAGCAGATATGTTGAGGAATACCCACGCAGCAGGTGCCTGTCCTGCCCAGACATGGAGTGGTGGGACTCCTGGGAGCCTCCCAGCAGCATGGGTTGACGTGCAGAAGGCACGTGGCCAGCTTGTGGCGAGAGCCCGGGGAGGGCAGTTAGCTGGTCGGTCTGCAGGGTGGACAGGGTGGTTGGACCTGTCCCTGCGGTTTGGGAGGGCTGTGCCGCCAGTCCCCCGCCTGGGCCCCAGCACCATCCTCCCACTGGACATGGAGGGGTTTTAGCCACAAAGAACTTTTTTGGTCTGTTAGGGGGAGCACTTGCAAGAAGGGTGGATCAAAGGAGTTTAGTAGCTCCAGATGAATTGCCACACACCTCGTTAATCAGCTAATAGAATGCAATGAATATCCTGCACTTGGAAAGCCAAGTGAGAGGCCTCACAGTCCCTTGTACCGTCAATTTCCCACGTTGTCCTCATTTAACCTTGCTGTGCAGTAGGTTTTTTTCATTACATTATTTATAGAGTGAATATTGGTGTAATCCTTTCTTCTTCAGCAGCCGGTAGCATCCTCAGAAACAACAATCAAGTGCAAATCAAAAAACAGAGACCCATATATTTTTGGACTTTATTTTACAAACTCATTTGTAATGGCCAGAGAAGAAAACACAATTAACAAGGAAGCAGGGAGTGGAAGCTGTGTTCTTTTATCTGAATATTTGTTTTGGCAGTGATCTGGAGTTCTCTGAAACACTGGCTTAATTGTCTCTTGAGTTTGCCAACTGTGATTTTCCCTCCTATTATTAGAAATAAGGGCATTTTTTGGTTGACTCGAAGAGATTTATTTTCATAGCAGATGCATTGTGTGGATCCTGTTAATGTAAAAATCTAACTTTTTGTTAACATCTTGCATTTAATTTTATTTTATGGACACAAGCTCTGAGATGTAACTCAAAGGAGCATTAATGCATCCTGAATGAGACCATGTGTGAGGGGCTGCTTCCTTCCGAGGGATCCCCTCTGTGGGGTACAGCTGTACATAGCCCCGTCAGCCGGCAAGGCTTTGAGGGAAGGAAGCATAGTCAGACCCTTCTGACCCTTCTGGGCGTGAGCATTTTCCTCTGGGGAGCAAAAGCTACGTCTTCTACATGGGTAACCTATGTATCCAGTAGTAAGCTCCTGGCTCCAAGTGTGCGAGTGCCTGGGCTGAAGTTCTTAGCAGCCCTGTGCACTTTACAGTTGTGCATTAGACTTTTAAAAGTGAAATCTAAAAGCAAGGAATGAAGGCATTTGTCTTACTTTTGATATGGAGCAAATAACATTTCTTTTTTCATATTTTCTCTAGATGAGCTGACGTAGAACTTTTTCCATAATGGAACATTCATGTTACTCCCGATATTAAGACCACAACCGATTAAGACTAAAACACCAACTATTGCCTGAGTAGTGATAAAATTGTGAAAGTTGGCGAGATGATTGCCTTTGCAGAAAGATTTCCTGTGAGTAATAACTCGGCTGTTGATGTTTCGTGTAGAATGTGAAATGAGACATCTGCCATGCCTGCTAGAGAGGACAGCTTTGCTGTACAGTTTGGACTCGGGAAGCTGAAGGAATCATTGGAACTGGCGAACTTTGCGAAGGATTTGTGTTTGTGTATGCATATTCGCAGAGGAACAAACAAACTAACATCCGTGTGTGCTTTACCCAGTCTTTTTTGAGATCCTTCAGAGGAGAAGGCTTCCTCTGTTCCTCAAGACCTGTTCTGCTTTTGGCTGCCATGCTGCAGTGTATGCGAGGGCTGTTTCTTATAAATGTTCCTTATCCATCAGAAAAGAAAACATTAAATTTTGTAATGGGGTAGAGAATCCAGTCTTTAAAAAACTTCTTTCAATTTATACTGTTTGTTTTTTTGGCAATTCCCTGTGACCATTTTGCTTCAATAATTTCAACATGTTCCCTTTTTCCTTCCATCTTTTTCTATATTGTTACCTACTTGGAAGCAAAATTTAAACCCTCCTTAGTGCTTTTTTTTCCATATAGAGGCATTTGCAAGACTGGAGTTAGAGTAACTGGTATCTTTTGCAAGACCAGCATGCTTGCTAAAAATAAGGTATGAATCAGATTAGCGTTTAGCAGTTTTTGTCATTATCTGGTTGGTATAAATTTCAAACAGTTCTTTGTAATGAGAGTTATCTATTTATAATCATCTCACTAACTGAAAAATTTGCTGGGCACTTTGTAATTATATGCTTTGTAGCATTAAGCGCTTGTCCTTAATAGCAAGGGACGAATTTTGTTAAACTCCAGTAAAATTTTGTAATATGTACCAGTAATGTGGTGGGGGAAGAGAAATAAATTACGAGCATTATAGCTTTCAAAGATTGTATTTACAGTTCAGAAAAGCAATTAAAACTTAATGAAGCGACAAGTTTGGGAGTGTTGCAATGGATAGATTGGGTGTCGGTTGGGTAATCATACTGCTACTGCTTAGTAGTTTACTGTATTGTAACAAAGAAGCTGTTTGTAAGAGTCCATGCACATATTCCTTGCCTATGGCAAATACAAAGCAATTCAATTTAGTTTAGATTGTAGTGAAAGCATGATAATTTAACTCATATTATTTTGCAGTTATCTAGGTCTAAGCATATGTATGAAGAAGTTACCGCAGATCAGCTGACACACGGTAACTTGTTAACTTTTGTAATAAACCATGTGCTCAAGCCCTTAGTTCTGCCTAGGAAGGGAATCCCTAAAAAAAATTCAGAAACTTTAAATGCGTTAAATTTCTCGGTCATTTTGTTTCATTTTAGCAAGGAGCAGAATACCTTACATTTAACCTGAAAGTGATTTTTATGGACTTTAACATTCTTTGTGGATTTGCGTAAACCATCAAAAATGTACTTTTCAGTTTATAGAGGGTATTGAAACCAGCCATTCCAACTTTTCATTAAGAACAGAGTTGAACTTTTTTTTTTTTCAATACTTTGCCAAAAAAAAAAAAGTGGTTTCTGTAATCCTGAAACTATTTGGAAATTTGGGATGATGGGCTGAATAGGTTTGAATGGAAAAAGGTTTCAGGCTGAAGTGGTAATTGTTCTGCTTTTACCAATTACCGTGTGATGAGGGTGCTCGCAGATGATAATGAAGAATGGGTTCAAGGCCAAGAGGACTTTAAGCCACATCAGTCATCTCTTAAGTGAGTAATGTGATCTGCAAAATAAAGGACATTTTGGGGTATATTACTCCTTATCTCTCCTTTTGACCCTGTTCTTTTAAAACAATAAGATTAACGACTTACATATTTGTTGAGCCCAAGAAGTAAAGGGTGAGTGCCAACGTGCCGGTGGTGAGGGCACTTGTGCTGGATCCAGACCTGTCTATGGATTGCTTTTTAACTTCAATGAGAAAAGTTTAAAGCATTTAAAAAAAACCACAGCTACATTTTCTTTTCCTCCTGTTGAACTGCTAAAATAAAAGACAAGCAGTTGCACAGTCACAATTTAGATCTGTTACGCCACCAAAGCAGGTACCCCCAGGTGGGTCCAGTTCTCTGTAGCTCTGACTAATGTGAGGTCATCTCTTTCATCTGAAATGTATGGTGGTCTTGCCATTTGTGTATGACACCGCTTGCTGCTCGCTCCAAAGCTGCAAAGCGGTATGGGTGCCCTTTGTAGCAAATCTAGTATTGCGATGGGCTTTTGAAGCTTCACTGTGAAAGTAAATTCTAGAGGGTTAGAGGAACAGAGCAGGAATGTTGATGGCCATATGGACACTCTGCGCTGTGTCCGTGTGACACCTCTGCTCCATGGCATCTCTTTGTTTGCACAGTTAGTCTGGCTAGTAAGAGACTGAACCTGCTGCCGTGATCGCATCTTTGCATGTGGTTGGAGAGGTCTCTCATAGACCTTGACTTTTAACCTGTCTGGAAAAAGGTATAATTAATTCAAGCTGGAAAACTTTACATGAGGAGTAGGGAGCAAATTTTCAGTGAGGATGTATGTGTTTTAATGTCCTATGAAAGGGTGCCGTGGGATGCCTGTAACTTGACGTGTTTAAAGCAGGGTTGGCTTTCCAGCTGCCAGAAATTTGAAATGTGCTTTCTGTAGCACTTCGTTTCCTGTAACTGGTATGAAAAGTTAAAAATTCAAAATTTCAAGAGAAAATAAGTTTTTAACTGTGTTTTATTTTCATAAAATTAAACCATTTTGATACAGGCAAATCATAATAATTTTTAATTTTTTACTTAATTATGGTATAATTGTGGAACGTTTTTATTTATCAGATAATCTCTTTTTAATAGGTGAGCTTTGCAGTGAAAATACGTTATCTGTTCATGGGAACGTGCTGCTGGAGTACCTGTAGCCCAGAAACAGGGTAGATGAATGTTATGAACCTCTTGGAATTCAAAACCTCTGACGAAACATTTTTTTCAAATAATTTATTACTGTAGTACTGAGTTTTCAAAGTATGAGTTCCAGAAGGATAAAATGGTTTTCATTGTTCAGTGTTGGTATATGGCATTAAAGGAATGCATGACATTTTAAAGAGAACAACAGGTTCCTTTTAAAAATAGTGTTTAATTCAGGAATAACATTGTCCAGTGAAAGATCACGAGAACAGTAGCAAAGTGCATACTAGCGCTGGCTTGAATTTATAGACTGTATATTTTATCCTCCTTCCTAATAAACACAGAATGGACTGAGCAGAGATACTGGTTGTATTTTATATTTTGTAGTCTCTGAGATTACAAGCCACTGTAGAAAATACTGTTCTTTTAAAAAGAATATCCCACTAAAATCTGGGGATATTTGTAGCGTGAGGCAACCTGTAGTAACCCATATCCATGCCTGTCATCAGCGTCAAGTGTGGCTTTCTGAACAGCAAAGAGGACTTTAAAAAGAGCTCTTGGGGAAAGCCAACCTCCTCCTTTCTTTTTTGGTTCCCCATCCCATGGGGAAGGCAAAGCCCTGCACAGTTCCGTTGGGGTGGTTGCAACCTGAGAAGCAAAATAGAAATCTGTGGATGTCTGTCAAAATGAAAACATCTCAGAAAAAATTTGAAGTACCTCTTTTAAAGTCTTGTTCAGTTTAGAAACACCACCTTTTTCCTGGCCTGCGTGGTATCTGAATGGCTTTTAATTTTGTCTTTTGTTGGAGAGAAAAATAACACTGCAGCTTACTGTGTGTTATAGATCTAGAAGGGTGTTTTGTGTGGTGGGAGGGAAAGGGTCACCATCTCCAGCCACCCTCACGCTCGGAGGTGCCCCATGTAGGGGAGTGTGGTGCCAGGGACCCTCATGGCTATCAAGAAACTTCTGCTGAATGCTGCAGGGCATTGGAAAATGTTTTTGAGAAAATGGAGGCATTTTTCAAGAAAAAGGAGATTTTTCTGAGCTTTTCCTGTTACAAAACCTATGCTTTTGGGCTAATGCAACTTGTCTTTTGAAGGTTTTATTTTGGATTGGGTTTTTTTCCCACATGGTGTGAATGCAACTGTTCCTATTCTGGAGATTGCAACCTGGTTCCAGTAGAGATGCCGGTTTCTGGCTTTCCAGCAACCCTAGCTGCAAGAGTTCATGGTTTTTTTTTTCCTCTCTGCAAACTGGTGTAGCAATGACAGCAGGGAAGAGCTCAGACCTGGTCAGTTTGGGGAAGGTGGTTTTAGCAGGGTTGCAGAGCACTGAGGTGCCTCCTGGGCGAGGGACATTCAAGTAGATATGTTCTGCAGGTGGAGTAAATTGCTCTATTAATAGTAGGATGCCCACAAAAAATCCCTTGGAGTGCATCAGTGACCACATCCAGCTAGACCACATCCTATAAAGCTAGAAACCAAGGTGGTGACAAGTTTAAGTGGGATGAACAGAGGCGCAGCTCGGCTTTAAGGTGGAGAAACCACTGCTGTGGGTTGACGCTCCGTGTGCTCTTGGGCAAGGTCTCTCTCCCCTTTTCTATTTCTGTTTATAACTTGAGTATTTTGTGTTTGGACTCCTGTAGATGCCACTGTAAAAGCCCAATGCTAAGGTGCCAGCCTTTGAGATGGCAAAAAGCCTGTGTTACAGAGAAAGGGACTGTGGTGAGGGCAGGAGAATCTCTCAGAACACACCGGGACCTGAAGGAAAAAAGCACAGGCGACACCTCTGACAGAAGCCACTGCAGCTGTGGTGTCCTTCTGCCCCCAGTGCCGTCTCTCCAGCTGGAAAAGACACCGACCATGACATGCAGCAAACGTAGAGCTTCCCTCTGCCAGCAAACACAGAGGGGGAACCTTGGAGTTCCCTCTTGAGGCATTTCTGTGCAGAAACATCTGCCGCTGTCCCAGATGTGGAAGCAGCTCCCGCTGCCGGTGGCAAGGGGTGCGGGAGACACCGTCCCATGCCCAGCGAGCCCTGTGAGCACTCAGCCCTACGAGGTGCCTCTGCTGCGCGGCTGGGGCTGGGAGCAATTCCACGAGTTTGCTGAGTGTTTAAAGAAGTTAAGAATAAACATGCTGGGAAAAAAAATAAATACACTTAGAAAAGCCCGCAATTACAAAGACGTTCCCTCTCCTCCTTGCTTTACTGTTTAAGTGTGGATAGGTTGTCCTTTTCATGGAGTGGAAGAAGAAGAGCAAGGGTGAGGAGTGAACAAAGCGAATTACTCCTGAGTTCAAGACTTAGAAGAAATCTAAACTTCTCAGACCATCTTCTTACAGTGACCTTCCTTGCAGAAAAACACCAGGCCTGTAAAAAAAAGCTGTTTTCACAGAATCACAGCATCATAGAATAGTAGGGGTTGGAAGGGACCTCTGTGGGTCATCTAGTTCAACCCCCCTGCCGAAGCAGGGTCACCCAGAGCGGGCTGCACAGGACCTTGTCCAGGCGGGTCTTGAATATCTCCAGAGAAGGAGACTCCACCACCTCCCTGGGCAGCCTGTGCCAGTGCTCCGTCACCCTCAGAGGGAAGAAG
>Ga0065711_1027846_pt1 | contig 45578 bp, 32 predicted proteins | sample Hoacrofraction12_FD_59098 | JGI IMG/M metagenome (GOLD analysis project Ga0065711, IMG submission 59098) | Hoatzin crop microbial communities from Cojedes, Venezuela - Epithelial fraction 12 v2 (version 2) | ecosystem: Host-associated > Birds > Digestive system > Esophagus > Crop | place... | reverse complement strand
CAGACGGAACTTCCTGTGCCTCAGTTTGTGCCCATTGCCCCTTGTCCTGTCACTGGGCACCACTGAAAAGAGTTTGGCCCCATCCTCCTGACACCCACCCTTCAGATATTTGTAAGCATAAATGGTCTTATCTGCAGTGTTTTCTGCATATTTGGCATTCATTGCTAGAAATATTACTATTTATTTTTCATTCTGAATCCCTCTCTCCATGAAAGTCAAAGCATATCCTATTTATTGTCCAGTTTTGAGGAGAAATAAGCACGGATTAATGGATTCATAGATTCACAAATTCATGTATGAAGTTAAACATCTACTTAATTGTTGAGGAATGCCCTTTTATGAATCACAAAGTTAATTTAACTCTGCAGTTTTTAAAGTATTTGTAGGTACTGCAGTTTGATGAATACGTCATGAATGAAGTCACTAGCAGACCTTTCCTTCTGTTTCATGTCACCCAATGACCAAAGAGCAAAAATCATGACAAAGAAGTTTTAGCCTGTGTTTGTTTGAAGTTGGTGGAGTGAGTGGATCTGGGTAAAAATCATTACCTACTAAAAACTCGAAACGATAAACTACTGTCCAGTTTAGACTACAGAATATGCTGAATGCCCAGGGAAAAATGAAAACTAGACTCACCTCACAGGAATCAGTTAGACTAGTTAGTTAATGTATGTGAAATATATTGAAATAGAGAAGTAGAAATCAAAATTTAGTTATAACAGATTTTTTTTTTTTTTTTATTTGAAAAATCTCTTCATTGGGCCAGTAGAAAGGTATGACAAAGTGAAAAGTAGACCAGAACCCAGAACTAATCTTACAGAAGAAACAGATCAATGAAACAAGAGAAGAATATAAGCTATGGACTAACGTCCCTCTACTTGTGAAACCCAAGCAGAGGCAGACCTTACTTCTGGAAGGCAGCAATCAGGAAAGCCAGAGCATGAGGGTGCTCAGACCAGCTTAATTTTTTTACTGGATTTACAAATCATTATCTTTGCATGGGATGCAATACCTCCCTGTATTCAGCATTTGTCACTACATATTCAGTATATTAAAGGACTGATTAACTTAAATGTCTCAATAAACAGTTGTCAAACTCCAGCTTTCAGTCAAATGTTAAATAATAAACACAGGTGGGTTATAGGATATACTGCCTGTTTGTTGCTTCTCTGTATAATGACTTACGTATGACAGTGGCTCTGTGGCCAACTTCAGACTTTATTCTCTGAAAGTGCAGCATATTCCATAGAGAAAAATTCCTTCCAATTTGATCCTTGGATCAAGCCACTTACACTGAGAAGAGGAGACACAAAGAAACAATCTCTAGATGAATAACAAAATGAACAGAGGTCATTGTTCCTTTTTTTTGGTCCTTCACATGGTTGCCGTCTTCGATTGCACAGCAAACAGCAGCACTTGGGAAGCAATAAACAGCTCTGGCTGCCTGACAGTAACCTGAGGCTCCATCACGCAGAACAAAAAATGAAAGGTAAGGACAAATTCAGAGGGAATGCAGGGTACAGTGCAGGAGAAAGCTGCTTAGTAGATGTTTGTAAGTGGGACAGTTCTTGAATGTGCATAAGCACACTAGAAAAACAATATTACCTCTGGGGCCCCTGTCTTTTCAGACAAGAGCCTGAAAATTCACTTTTTGCTCAAGATGCCTTTACTGCAAGTATATCTTCAGACATGAGAAAAGAGTTGGAAGGGTGCAGAGCAACAGATGACAAGTATGCAATAGTGCTAAATAGGATTAAAAAAAAAGGGAGCTATACAAAGATTATACTTAAAACCCACACTGTCAGTTGGAATCAAGTCACAGTGCTTTCTTTCTTGGAAAAAGAATAGTAATTTGTCTTCAGCTTTGGCAGAAGAACAGCATGCATAAGAGCAAATAATATTTGAAAGTAGAACAAGTCGACATGGCACCAAGTGAGATAAATGCTTATCTCATAATCATTAACTCCTGGCCTAGCTACTGCTTTGCATTGCCAAAAAATCAGGATTTGGAGAGGAATTATATAGACTATAAATAATAGTTCCAAGGAGCAGCATCAGAAAATAGTTGTAACTGTATTTGCCTGTGATCGTCAAAGTACTATGAAAACAAAGAAACAAAGCACAGCTCCTCTTGGTGGTCCTAAATCACAGATTTGGTGTGGTAGTTTCTCATTTTTTCTGCAGAAGTTGCTAATGTGCACGCTACACATGAACCAAGTGCCTGCTTCTGTTGGACAATCTTTTCCGTCATTACCTACCTGAACAGAAAAGCCCTGCTGTTCCTAGAAGGTAGGGCAAGTGGTCGCAGCAACTTCTAGAAGACAGATCAAAAGTGTCCTGGACGTCTGCCTCAGCGTGAAGCCAATCTACAGGCTTGATGAGGTAATGAGCTTATTAATTTCTTCTAATAAGTAAGATGAGCAAACGAGGCTGCCTGTGGCATTCAGATATGAGTATTGGACCTTTACAAAATCATCTACCTTCCTTTCTGGTGCAAAACCTGATGATTTTCAGCGTATCAGAGGCACTACCGGGGGCTTTCCCAGGGCTTTCAGGTGAGCACAAGAAGATGTCAAGAAGTTAGGTCCAAATGGGGTTTTGACATCTGCAGAATAGGCACTTTTTAATCACCAAGGCTAAAGCAAAAAAAGGCTATTTCCTACAGACTCCTCTGTTTCCTCTACACTGAAGGACATGGCATCCTATCTGCATGGTCTCCTAACTCTGCTAGATGAAACTAAACTTTCTGAAAAGCTATTTACCCTTGATTAGAAGAAGCTATCACTTTCCTTGGTAGCTTGTCCAAAAGTTGCCTCCCACACTGTTTAAAAATGTTGACCTGTTCCTTAGCTGTATTTCATTCTTAAATTTCCACCCACTAGTCTTCCATGTGCCGTTGTCCTTGAGCTTAAAAGGGGTTGTAGGACTCAGCGTTTTCACTGCCTAAAGGAGCCACAGCAAAGCATTTTGCTATGCTAAAGTGTGCAAATCAAACTCATGAAGTCCTTCCCTGTACCAGTCTTCCTCCAGTCCTGAAATAATTTGTACTGCTTTTACCTGCAATATCTTCAGGTTTTCAGCATCAGTTTAGAAATGTGGATGCTGAAGGTGGACAGAATTGCACCATGAGCAAAGATGTTTATATTCATGGAACAACAGAACAGAACAAATTTTTAGATTTTGGAAGAGATTTAAGGTAAACACAGAGCCCAAAATAACCAGTAGCTAAGTAATGCAAGGTAAGAAAAAAGAGCTCATGTGCCTTTAAGGGTATGGTGGTCTGTAAGAGGCAGTATATAAAGAGGCAATGATGGTAAATCACAAGCAGGATTTCTTGCAATGCTGAAAATGCTGCTAGCAAATGATATAAGGGTATCCCCTTCTTTTATCTGTGAAAAAAACCCCCTAATAACATTGCGCAGTGTCTCCAAGGATGATCCTACGGACATGTCCACAGGTGCCTGCAGTCTGCCGTGCAGAATGGCCAACGCAGACATGCTCAGTAACGTGTGCGTTCTGTCTTCCTGTGTGTTCACTTTACCTCCACCACTTCACCACCCCGAGCTTTTCATATTAAAGGCTTAATTTGCCATTTCACTTTACTCTGGCCTTCCACTGGAATTCATGTTGGAAAGCACTAAGCCCAAACGCAGCTGCCCCAAGTGAGGCGTGAGCATTGACGAACACTGAACTCGAGGGCAGGAAGGTCCTCTCAGCCCTCAAGGAGCTCAGCAGGTTGCTCCTGACAGTCATCAGTAAATCCCTGCTGGAGAGTTTTTGGCCAGTTCGCAGTAGCTCTCAGGGATGTATCTGAGAAGCTGTGGGCGATCCTGATCTAGGTTATTGTTCTTCACCTCTGCCAGCCCAGGCTCAGCAAAGTCAGATGCTGTTGTTTTGCATGTGTTTGATGAGTTGGCCTCGCTAGTGGCACTGCAGGTTCCTCCTCTGCCTCTGCGTGGGGATCTCCTTAGTCTTGGGGACAGACCCAGGATGGGGTCAATGTGTCCTGGTGATCCAGAGGGAAGCACAGCCATGCGTAGCTGGGGGTGTGTGCTACGCACAGTCCTTGCTCGCCTGAGGACACTGTGGCGGGCTGTGTTGGTGCCCAAGGACACACTCGGATCCAAGGCATGGAGTGATTCAAACCAACTTTGGACACACTGCAGCAGTTAAAGTAAGAGAAGGGACATTCCCACAGGGACAGGTCTTCCCCAAATTTACCTAAATCTGTTCTGGACATATGGGGCATGCCTTACTCACTCGTTAATTTTAGAGCTGCTGAAATATGATGCTTCCAGAAACGTCTCGTCAGTGCTGTGGGGAGGCGTTTCAGACTGAGCGAGGAAAAGGACCAGAGAATGTTGAGCCAAAAGGGCATGTGGCAGAAATAGCTGTGGGAAAGCCGTAGCCTGACGGCTGCCCCTGTGGCGAGTGGAGCAGAGGAGCTGGCACTGCAGAGGCAACATGGCACAGCCATGAGAGAGCTCTTGTGCTAGACACCTTCTCCCAGAACAGCCAAAACTGTTAAGAATAGTAGAGAGGACAGGCACAACTGGGAAAAGCTACTTAAAGAACTAGCTCAGGAAACTAGAACTTGCCAGCATATATTGTACTAGCTGACAGCAAAAAGGAGCTTAAAGCTGTTAGGTCAAATCCAGTGTATCTGCGCTGCCATGGTGAGTTGCGGAGTGAGGAGTTTGCTTTTGTGTTGTACTTGTGTTACACCTTGGTGCTAACACTGAGAAAAGGCAGGGCAGACAGAGAAAGACTCCCAGCGTGAAGGGTTAAAAAAATATGGGCTGCTTGTAAATAAATACCCTCTAGTGAGTAGCTATTAATAGCGTGAACGTCCAGTCTAGAGGCAGCTGAACAATACTTGGAGAGGAAGACCAGGCATAACGTGGGTCCCTTGGTACATGCCAGGATCTCTGGGGCGGGGGGCCAGTCAGGTATGCTGCTGCCAGGTCACCGCCTATCGCACCGAGCCTTTCCCTGGTGGCTTCTTGAGGAGAGCAGCTTGTGGACCCACATGTAGCCACCTCCCTTACCAGATCTTGAATTTATCCTTTCTGCGTGCCCATGGCCTCCCCTGACTTTGTTTGCTCCACACCTGAAGGAGAAGCCACCCCTGGGTGGAAGCGGGCCTTCTCCACCTATTACCACAAGGGCAGCAGGGTGGGCTGTTCCTAAAAATGAGTGTGTCTGTGGCCAGAGTATGGGAAAGACAGAAATTTGTGTGTTCACTGGATCACTACTGAAATTATATGTGTGACAAAAATGCATGTGGTTGCTAGAATACGCAAACAGGAGGAGATAAAATAATTCTTCTTGAAAAAAAGATATATCCTTTTCAAATTGTTTTTTAAATATAAAAGTAAAATGTTAATGTGAATAATGCTAAGTCAGCCTGTTCCAGCTGGGAATCTGCCCCGTGTAGTCATACTCAGAGGGATGAGTATTAATCTACTATTCAACTGCACAAAGTTCAGTAGAATAACTGTGCTCACTAATTGCTAATGGGTGAAATTGCTGGTGCTTATAGGGAGATACTCTGGTAACAGATAATTAAGCAACTAAGTAGTTGAAAATGTCAGGAGAGAAAAATGATCTGTTACCTCACCGAGTTCATTTGCACAACTGTGTCAGCTGAGCTCACTCTGCTCCCATACAGCCAGCCCACACCTCTGCTGGGGAGATGCACTATGGCCACTGAGCACACACACAGAGGACAAATTGAGGGAAAACCGCTTTTCTTGATCCTCTTTTGACAACTGCCACCCATGCTCAAGGGGGCACTGCAAATCTCCAGCAGCTGCTACATGTGGCTCTTGCTTGCATTGACTTGTAGAGCCAGGCCTTGATTGTCACTTGCTTCATGGTTGAGAGATGTTGTTGCTCCCCGTAAGCCACGTCGCTGCCCTACTGCACCCAGATGACTCTCCTCCGGCTGTGTGGTTCAGATATACTGCTGGACGCTCTCCTTTTCAGGAGGTGCCAGAGCAAGGAGGTGCAAGTTGTTGGCTGTAAAGAGGAGGAGAAATTAAAGGGACATCTCTCAGCCTTTGCAGTGTGGGTTGGAGGGAGAAAACAATTGAGCCAGCAAGTGAGGACAAGAGCCATAACATGACACTTTGGCCTCTCCACCATCTTTGAAATCCATCTCTTTGTGCCACTGGGGAGGGCAAGGGAGCACTCCCTGACCCCTTGGACCTCGGGGCAATGCAGAAAGTGCCTGACCCCCTGCATTTCATCAGCCCCTAGGGCAGCAGTCCTACACTGGTCACCAGGGCAAGGCAGTTCCATCCAACGCTTCAACAGCTGACACATCACCGCAAAGCCTCAGCTCCTGCTTTGAATCTGGCACTCTTTTTGGGGTGGAGTGTGGCTGGGAACATGGGACATGTTCCTTTTGCTCCCTCAGCCCCGAGAAGACTGTGTGTATGAAACACTGGCTGCCTGCCGAGCTTGCATCTTTACTGGCAGCAACAGCCTAAATATCACTGCTCATTGGTAGCTATTTCCGCACATCACGAGAATGCCCTGACCCCTTCTCTCTCTCAGGTGTGAGCCTGTCCCTGTTTGCACCTATCTGTGGTATGACCCATCATCCCCTTGCAATTCCCTGTGACCTAGATAGGGAAGAGTGGATAGCATTTCGTGTATTTTGCTGCTGACCACGGACCGCTATTTCTGATTGTGTGTTGATGAGTTTCTGATGAAGAGCTCGTATAGAATAGGCCTTGTGTCAGTAGCTCCCACATGCCATCCCTTCAAATTCAGCTCCTCCTGCAGCCCTGGCTGCCCACCCTGTGCCAACGGCAAGCTGATGCAAGAAGGAGCACAGATCTGCTTAATGGTAACTATTATGGTGAAATATAATATTGCAGCAATTTCTCTCTCCAGGATGGCCACAGAAATAGCAGTGCATCCTTGGCCTGATATTCACGTTGCACTGAGCAGAGAGCAGTGCCACTTGGAGCCTTGTACTGGGGTTTGAAAGCTCAATCTGGATGACTGGACTGCATTAATGCTTGGTTGAAGTGATTTTTCCTCAATAATCTGAAAGTTAGAAGTCTTTAAGTTGCAAGGCTATAAAATGAGTGACAGATGTAATCCATTATAGGTACCCTTGAAAAATTTGCAATTTTGCTCATGTACAGCCATTTTAAAATCACTGTCACTGAGAGTCAAGAAACCTCACCAAAGAAGAGCCCTCTTCCTAAAGCCTCATCTCCAGAAATGCTTCAGCAGAGCAGACGAGAGCCTGCTCCTCAAGACAGGCTGCATACAAAGCTGGCCGAGGCCAATGAAAAGGCTACAGTGGTGTTCTTACATGAATTACTGATTCTCATGTGAGTGAGACATAAGGTAGATTTTGGCCATAAATAACCCCCAGCGAATTACACAGCACACCTACAGAGGACTAACTTCACAGAGGCTGAATTTCTTTTATAAATAGCATTATTTGAGGAAAACATTAGTGGGTAAAGAGGAGAACCCATAAGGCGATAGACATAGGAACTAGACTGCATTGGGGTGGCATAACAAAAAGTTTAAAGAATTGACTAAATACATGTATGTTTACTAGATGAGAACAGCTCAGCGGTCAGAGGCAATTCTGCCTGATTGCCTACAAGAGTAATTGGGGGATGAATGAGCATGCGGGTTCCTCAGGATCCAGGGCATGGCTGGGGTACAAGCGTGTTCACGAGGCTGCATGGGAAGCCAAAGGCTGTGGGTACCCCAAAAAGGGATTTCTGTGCCCAAAATCTGATAATCTATAGCACTCTGGGGTGAATGGCAAGTTCAGGTGCCTACTGTGAGGCCTTGGGCTTTTGTCATGTCCCACCATTTTCATCCCAGAGTGCGTGTGCCTGTGACTTGTGCAATACAGCTGAGTGAAAAACAGGCTCTGTAATTGTGTGCATAATCAAAACCAAAAAATACGGAAAAACCACCAGATAAAAGATCAGAAAGCTTGAAGAATTTCATTGAATTCACGCCTAAATGATGGCTAACGTCTTAAAGATATTTCAGTTGCGTTTTGGCATTGCTTAATGCTCTGCAAAACGTTGTTCTGATTTTAGGGGGGGATGTGAATCAGTTTTGAAGTGGAGAAAGGTGTTTTGTAATAAGTAGTAGAAAAATTTTATTCTTCAGCGTCGAATGAAATTGGTACAGCATTTCTAAAACAAATCCCCAAATGTCAAAACCCACAAATCTCTTGAGATTTTGTATACTTTTGCCGTTATTTTTTTTACTTAGAAACTTATCAAGTCTGACCCAGTTCTTTCAAAAATGGCTGTTTAAGAGATTCACTTGTTGACAAAGACACTCCTTCTCTGCCTGATGTAGAGTTAAAGCTGTGAACTGCAGCCCTGCGAATTAAAGCTTTCTCACTAGGGCTCTAGCAGTCTGGTGTGTTCTCTTGACGTAAATTCACCAGTGAGCCTCATAGTTCAGGGAAGTGTAAAATTGGCTGAGCTACGTGGCTATAAAACCAGAGCCATGCAGTGGGGTATCAGGCATAGGTCGCTGATTTCACACTGTTGGGGGAAAAAAAGAGGGGGTTAAAGTTCGTTAAAATCAAAAGAATCCCTCTATAAACTATGGCCATGAGGGGGCAGAGGGGACCGCTGGGGGAGGAGCAGGGGTTTTGGGGGGAGCTCCGTCTGCAGGGAAGCTGCAGGTTAGAGCATCCATCCCTGTGTCCCCCCAGCACACAGGTTTCCTGCTGGAGCGATGCCACCTGGCACCAGCCATCATTCAGCACTTTCTGCTAGAGGGGGGCTTCTTTGTGCAACCTGGAGGATAGGATGCACAAAACCTGCGTGAGACCCTCCTAATGAGCTCTGTCTGGTATTAATCCAGCATTTGGCACAACTGGCCAGATTATGCTCTCGTTTAAACTGACATAAAACTGAAGTAGCTCCACTAGAGTCTGAGGTATAATCTAGACTTATGCTACTCTGATTAGGAGCAGAGTTTGATCCTATTATTTTATAACTCCGTGACTGCAGTTTTACTAGTCCTTGGGGTGCAGAGCAAAAGTATTTGTATTTACTTGTTCTGAATTTTAAGTGGATTTTGCTGTGATACTTTAACTGAAGCATCTTTCAGAAGTGTGGGTCTCTCAGACCAATATATTCTCCTCTGCTGGTGAATTGTGGGCTAATGTCCTGAGCCATGCAGGACTCACAAAGTACCAATCTGTAACAGCATTTGACCTCAGTGAAAGTAGCAGCTCCCACCATGTTGTTATATACGATGTTAATCCCTGACCTTTCAAGGGGCTCAGCAGCCAGTCATCCCACCTATCTGTGTGCTGTCTTGTTGCCACTTCAGGTGGTGGGTAACTCACTGTCTTGTTGTGACATGCACGTTTTCCTTGGGTGAAGCATTACAGTACATCATCACCTTTGCTTGGTGAAAGCAATCGTTGTCAAAAACCCTATGTATATACTTTTGGTGCAAATATATGGAGACCCATTTTTTCTACCTCTCATGACCAGTTCTTTAACAAAAAAAGCTGGATCTACATCTAACGAGACATTACCTGCAAAACCTTGTCCCAGTGGCAAAGTGCGGCAGAATGGAGACCTGCCATGCACATCCCTTTGTGAACATTAAGCATTAAAAGCACTTGGTCTCCAAACCTTAAAGCTTCTGCCTGTGAAAGGAGACTGCTAGGACCAGAGAGTCACCTTGCAAACATCGAGATGGGGACAGCAGATGTTCAAGTACACATGAGGACTTGTTCTCCTGCCTAGTGCTGTGTTATTCAGGCTCTGTAATCCAAGAGGAAATGAAGGAAAGAAAAAGCTTTCAGTCCAAGTGGGAAAGAGATCTCTGGCAGAATTAAATGATGACCTGCCTCCCGAGTTCTGGTTTGCCACTAATCATTCATTTGTGATGGAAACAGTTGCAGTTGCAAACTTTCTGGAAATTATTCTATAGCTGTAGCAGAGAACCTTAAAGCATCCAAATGTGACAACTCACTGAAATACACAATCCTAGTGAAAAATGGAGCAGAGAAATTAAAGCCCACCAATGAATAACACTAGGTTATAACGTTATTGGTAATTGTGATTTAGTCATGGTTGAATGTTTCCCATTTCCTCTTAGCGTTTACAGCCCCTTTTTGTAATTCTGCTTTTGTGGAAAGAGAGGTGTTGGGATTCTCTAGGGTTTTGGGAATATTCTTCCTTTATCCTGAAAGCACCTGTCTTGTTCTTTCCATGACACAGCCTCTAATCCTGCCCTGGATGCAGTGAGACGAAATGGGCTTCTAATTTCATGGTTGAAGTCAGAAGAGACAATATCTGCTCAGTTCCCTGCATAAGATTTACTCTCTGGCATAAACCTCCTGGAATTCTGCTTATGTGTCCTCAAAAGGATCAGGATGTGAGGATCCGTCCGGGTGTGCATGATCTCTGTACATGCTGAAAAATAGAATATCAGTCGCTCGATGCTATATAAAAATTTTAATAAGAGATGAGTTGCATAAACCTTTTCACTGCCTTCCCCTTTTATTCTTAATATATGTTCTAGCCGTGTCTGTGGAATATTGCTTGTCATTGTACGTAGGTACAATCTGATTCATGTTGACATGTTGTAAAGACCGGGGAGGTGTTATTCAGGCAGCTGCAAGGGCACTTATCGGAGAGTGGGAAGAAACACTGTATTATGCTCCCTCTAATGTGAGTTTTTAAAGGTTACCTCCTTTGTGTGGCATATTCAAAGACATCAAAACCAAGCCCCAGTAAGAAGCAGAGTCAGGAGAGGGTTAAGGAAGTCAGTGATGCCTGATGTTAACATCTTTCCTCTTTGTCAGCTTTGTAAAAGATAAACGTTTCAGATTTCAATCTGTGGTTCCCAGCAGTGCTTTGGGAACACTGCAGTAGGCCTGCAAAAATCGCTAATGCTGGGCCAAGCCGAGATAATGCATCTCAGCAGGAATGACATAATGCCCTAAAAGAAGACTATGATGTAATGCATATCTCAAAAATCAGAGCCAATTTCCGTTAGAAAGCCTTGAAGTCTAGCACTAATACTGCAATATGCAAAACTTTGGGGGTTTAGATCTTTCCTTCTTCTTTTATTTTTTTTTTAAGAATAATTTTGTAAGGCTTACAGCACTTGTGCAGTCTCAGTTAGTAGAGGAGCTTCTCTCTCATTCCACACCTTCTTGCAATTTGAGTTCTTGCTGAAAGCCATTAAGCATTTCACCTTGGTTGAGGTGCCTGCAAAATGTTAATACGAACGCTGTAATTTATAGCGTTAGCATGGCTGTTTATGCAGGTGAGGCGTAAAGTGTATATAGCACATTACAGTAAATCCCGCTTAATGAAGGCGTTATGCAGGGATTTATTAGACTCACTAATGTCTCATGGAAAAGTTAAGCAGTATTTGTGCTAAGTTAACTTGGGCTTCAACCAGTATAACTCCTCAGTCCTTGGTGGAGTTGCTCCCCTGAGTAAGCTGAGCCAGATTTGGGCCCAACGGTTTATAAACCATCCCACTTAGTTCTCCTGCCTTTTGTTAATAACCATGCTGTCAGAGCAGCAGGGCTCGCCTGCTGCTCATTGCTCCTGTGGTGCATGAGTTATCAGGACTGGCGTGCGGGGAGCTGCTGCAGGGTTTATTTCCAAGCAGGGCACCTCTTGGCAAGCTTGCCGAGGTCCTGCACCCGCCCGGACCACAGACCCCGGCAAAGCGATGAGATGTCCTGGAGGGTCTCGCTGCCCCCTTGGCCCACTTATGGTTTGCAGCAAGGAGACCATGGTGATGCCCAGGCACACGGCTACTTTTGGAGATGTGGCCCCACATGCTTCGTGCACCCTTTGGGGGGTGAAGGCAGGAGCTGCTGCCGTCGGATGGCTCTGCTCCTTGGAGCCAGGACAAAGCCAGAGGTCTGTGTCTGCAGCTGGGGAAATCCAAAATGGTTCCTGGCTTTGGAGGGGATGGCAGCAGCTCATGTGGGGCAGCGTCTGGCCTCGGCTACCTGTGTGGCCACATCATCCTACAGCCAAAACGTAGCTATGTATACCCCTTCACTGTGTCTTCATATCACAAACATCATGTCACTGGAGTCAGACCTCACATGCTTCCAAAACACCTTCAGTCCTCCAGAATCAGCCCTGATCTGGGCTGTGCATCCATTCCCTGGGCTGGGACCAGGGACCAGAAATGTTTCAGAGGTCCCAGAACCTGTTCTCCCAGGACAGAAGAACCTTGTTGCAGCCTCTCATATCAGCCCACAGAGATGTTCCTAAGGGTGTATCCTGAGCAGAGTCACTTCAAGAGTGTTTGCATTGGAAATCGGAATATTTTAAAAATGACTGGTGAGGTAGTTCATCCACTGTAGCCATCCACTGTGGCAGGCAGCCACCGGCATGATTTTGACTGCCATGGTCTCTGGGATAGAGAGCTGATGTGCGCTAATCAATACGGTATTAATACGTAACCTCAGCTGGCTCTTGTAAATTTGAGTTTTACAATTTTGCTTCTCTGTGTTAGGAAACGTTGGGAGTGTCAGATATTGAAGGCTTGTGTTTACTTGCCTACGAGATGCGAGGTCGCTAACTGAGATTTAGCAGGCAAATAAACTTGTGACCTTGTTCTAAAAATTAATAAACCACCATCAGCACCTCAAAGAGGGGGGGAAGCTGGCATCTGTTCCTGTTAGTTCAAGCCTGGACCTGCTTTTCATTCAGAATGGTCTGGCTGCTAATGCAGGCTGCTGTATTTTTTGTTACAGACTGCCTTCCAAAGGAGACTGACCCAAGATGCATGGCATCATTAAGTTGGGAACGATGCTGGACATGTACTGCAGCCACACAAGTGAAAGGTGAGCTGCTGCCTCAAATTGTTTTAAAAACTCATTATTGTTAATAAATACCAAGCTGTGTTATGTGCACCATTTCATTAAAAGAGGTTAGCCAGAAGGAGAGCTTAATTATCTTGCTCTAGCAAAAATCTCTAGGGGCAAAAGGGGAATGTATAATTATAATGTCAATATGACCTACTGGCCTGCTGGTGGGCCAACAAGACAGGGACCTGACTCTCTAATGCTGACCTTGGCTCTGCCGCATCTGACTGTTGGGGCAAGTCATTTAACCTCCCTTCTAACATGGGAGCTCTCACATTTCCAGAGCTAAGTAATCAAAGTGCCCTGAAGACTAATTTTTGTATGAGGACTGGAGCATATGTAACCTTGACTTTTCCCATTTGACTTTATGTGTATTTAGACACCTACGCACCTTGACCCAGGTGACTTGAACTCAGCAACCAGGATTACATTGTCAAAGGAGGTATTGCATGATTGAAGACCATGGTAGCTGGTACCCAGCCACACTGTGGAATTGCCCCACATCTGTTGTCCTAAAACCATACAGAAAACAATGTAGCTGCTGGTGTCAGCCACATAGGACTAGTTTTGGCAAGAGTTGAGGAAAGAGAAGCATAGTACCTGGTTTATGTTATATCTGCAACTAGAAACTGGGTGCAACGTGTTGTACATCTCCTAATCAACTCAGAAGGAATCAGGGAGTGACAACACTGTTTGTACAGTACAAACAAGCCCATGATGCCCAGGGGCTTTGACTATCCAGTCATATTGCTGGCCTGTTCACCCACATCCCACATCTTTGTAGCTACTGCTACCACTCCAGCCAAAAGAGTGCTGCCACATACACCTGGCCAGCTGTTTTCTGTCCCAGAGGTCTACTTCTGTGCAGCCACTGTAGTGCTCGTACCCTCATAACCTGCTGTCGCCAACGAGTCCGTTGATTTGAGCACCTAATTAATCTCAACAGCTGCATTACACAGTACTGAATGAAGCATCTAGCCCAGTGCAGAAGTGCCTTGGGTTTATGAATGTCCCCTGGACCTTCGAATGGCATTGATATAGTATGATGGGTGAAACTTGCCTCCTACTGCGACCTGTTGGTGGAGGGTAATCTCTGTTGGGCTAGCAGACGATGGAAAATAATATATCCCCAGTGCAGTACAGTGCTAGTGTGGTGAACTGCCTAGCCTTGGGTATGTTAGAGCAGGAAGACGAGCACAGTGGCATCCCCGGCACCTCTTGTGGGAACACCGCTTGGAGGAGAGGTAGGGGCTCAGTCCTGCCATCCAGCTTTTCCACCTGAACATCTACTGTGCCTCTAGCGCATCTCATTTCTGCATCTCAAAGGCTGCCCATGCATTGAGTCTCTCATCTCTACTTTGAGGGGTAATAAGACCTGGGAGCCACTTAATCCTGCTTTAATGGTACAGTGGGATCTGCTAAGGAAAAAGAACTGGTCTGCTTAGAAATGTCCCATAGGATGAGAAATTACAAAAGCTGTGGCCAGAGAAGCCTCTCCGTAGCTGAACAAAGAGCAGAGCTAAAAAGCATTTGAGTGAGGTATTCCCAGTTCTGAAGGACACAGCAAGAACTCCTCAGCTCCTCCCTTCTGACCCTATCACACAGCATGAGAACAATAGGTCTCTATGACATTAAAGACAATAAATTTAGAAGGAATTATAAAGGATATTGCTTTGCACACTGAATAGACAGCCTGTGGTCTTCACTAATGCAGACATTCAATGTCAAGCATGTATGGATGGATTTTTAAAAAGCGTTGGCTAATTTAATCATCACTGACTACCACATGTAGCGCTAAGATAATCCAGGGCTGGATTTCACCCTACAATGTCGCAGCTGATTACCTCTGGGGTACTTTTGTGCCTGTGTGGGAGAACTGCACAACTGGCTGAGTGTATCTGTGATTTTTTCTTCCTCTGAGTCTTTATTTGGAATATCTCTAGAGACGTGAGGCCAAAGGAAATGGAATAACATGGGAATGAGGATGTCCAAAGCTGCAAGTCAGATCCAAAGGGGAATTTGGAAGTCAAGTTCTTTCTTCTTTGCATAGCCAACTTGGCATTGAACTCAGCAGGAATTTAGTACCTAAATATCTTGGTGGGTCTGATCGTATTGTCTGAAGTAGTAATTGTGTAATGCGTGTCCTCTACACAACTGAGGTAGGAGGAAAGGTGATTCCTGTCATCTTTGCTCCCTGGGAACTCAGAACATCCTCTACTAGAATTCTGCAGGCACCCTGAGAGCTGCTTCCAGGTGCTTCCAGTGATCCGGCAGGTGATATCTCTATTGTCTTTTGTTGGCTGTTGCCAAGCATACAGTTGATTTTGCTGTTCCACTGAGGTTCAAATTCAGGCCACTGTCCACCCCATGCCTGGGTTTCCTCCCTCCAGACCTCCTGGCTCTCTGAATGGTTCTATGAGCAAGCCAGCTGTGGAGTAACATGACAGCATAGATTTCCTCTTAGAAAGGTGGATTGCTGGGTTGCAGGGCCGGGCTGTTCCCTGCCTTTCCTCACACCCACTGTGACATGGATTGCAGTGAGGGGGTGCTGGAGACCTCGTGGCTGTTCTTGATCAGCGCAGCCTTCCTCTTTCTAAGCTGTGGAGAGCCCGTCTTTCTCCTGCGCAGTGCCTGAATGTAGCTCACTGCAACAGCGGTAAAGCAACCTCCCACCTTCCCCTTCAAGAGAGCAAAACCCCTTAGGGGCCACCACAGTGAGGTTTGGGAGCTCTGTCTCAATGCATGCAGAGCCTCTGGAAATTCAGCATATTGAAATGTCTCTTTCTGTTGCTGTCACTGTCCCAGTGCTTCCAGTTTACCACTGCTGAGGCAAGAGTGATTCACATGTGAACACTCTGTGCACTCAGCGACCCCAGAGAGGGGGTGCCCGTGGGATGGTTGCCTGCTCCCTATTATAGGCCTGGCTGGCTGCCAGGAGAGCTCCCTGAAAGCAGTGGAAACCTCCTGGCTATACCTGGGCATAGCTAAACATGGGTCTGGCCTCTCACTCCTCTGCTGTTTTGCAGAGTGACTCACCTGCCCCCAGCTCCATTGAAAAAATAAATCACAGCTGCAGCTACAGACAACGATGCTGAGGGCAGCAGCATCAGCGCTGAGTGGAGCACAGCTTCCTGAGACCCCATGTCCTGGGCAGGCAGGCTTCGGTGACAGAAGCAGCTCAAGATGCCTTAGGGCATCCCTTTAATTTCACAAAGCAGAACCTGTTCCTGGTCCTGCAGCAATGCTCTGACAAGCTACGTTTTCATTTCACATTTCTGTTGGGTGTTCAGAGGAGTTGAATATAAGCAAGCCGCAGGATGCTGCAACGCAAGCAGGTGCAGGTGAAGCAGAAGATGTGCCAACCCTGGTGTACAACACCGAGGAGAAACATGTATTTCTGAGTCCCTGGCACAGACTGGGGCCTCTGAGGGCACAGTGGCTGTCAGTAGGGTGTCAATGATCAAATAAATGCTCTGGATGGCCTTCAGCTGAGGGAAAGCTGCATTGCTCAGTGCTGCCGCAGGCCAGGGAGGTTTCTGGTGGGGAGCTGGGTGGCTGCAGCAGCCAGCCCTGAAGCATCACCAGTTCAGGGGTGCCCAGACCTCCCCATCCAAAACCACCACCTGGCGATCAAGCGCCTCGACACCTCATCAGAGCACCCACTGCCTCCCATTCCCCATCGGGCATTGTGCTACCAGTCCTGTGAAACTCCCGTGAGATGCAAGGGCTGAAATGAGTAATTCATGGCTTTAGGCAGAGCCGGTGGCACTCCTGTGTGGGAACAAGCAAGGGGGAATGTGAGACCGTGACTCAGAGAGGAGAGGAAGGAGGGAAATAAAATCTGGGTCCTCTACTTCTGAAAATTGTTTACATAAGGATACTTGCTTGGTTCAATATTAAGGATCCAAGGTTTTGGGTTCACAGGGACAGGTTTTCCTTAAAAAGCATGAATTCCTTGGATGTAAGTGGTGCCTGCATGTGAGGTATGTGTGCTGTCTCTATAATGCCTGTGCTAAGAAACTGTCAAACATCATATTGGTGGGGTGCATGCAGCAGCAGCTGCCCAGAATCCTATTGTTGAAGGTGTTCTCAAACACAAAGACACAGTTGTCTCCTCTGCATTCTGCAGCTCAGTTTAGGTTTCACCTGAAGCCTATAACATATCTCGTATGTGTGCCACATCTGCATGACCGAAAGGCAGCTACCTCTGGGGTCTGGAACTGGGGGGGTAAGCCAGTGCATTGCCCTGCAGCTGAGAATTAGGGCCATCAGTGCAATAAGGCAGGATTCTCATGGCCACATATTTGTCCAGCACCTAGCAAAATGAGGTTTACTCCAAGACTGGACTCCTAGTCAGGCTGAAATTGAAGTAATAAAAACTGTAATATTATAAAAATCTGTAATTTTAGCCAAGGGTACATTTAAGTCAACCCTCATATCAAAATGATGTAAGATTCCACAAACGTGCACACCAGGTATTTCTCATACCTTTATAGTATCTCTCTTTCCCCCTGCCTCTCTTTCTCACTCTGTGTCATACACACACTCACAAATCTAAAACATCATTAATATTCTAATGGCTGAAAGGCAAATTCTACCTTAAGAGGAATGAATCCAGGGCTCCAGGTTTATCTACACCCAGTGGGAGTTCACGCTGCAGGATCCCAAGCTTGCTGGGGTTTGGTTGCACCAGCCATGGAAGCACCAGATATTTCAAGGAAAGGGTTTTGAGGGAGAGGAACTGGACATGCATATATATTACTGTTTACTGAAGGTGACGGTCTGGACTCTGCACAGTGAGTGCTTTACAAGCAGAAGCAGTCGTTGGTACTCCCATGACCCAGTTCATCCAGAAAGCAGGACAGCAGGGACAGCGCGCTCGGCTCTCGGGCAGCTGCTTCACCTTCAGTGCTGCTGGCCAGAGCTCACAGCCCCCTCCGCAGCCATGCTCTGTGTGCCCCACGGCTGCTTGCTGGCCTCGGTGAGGAAACACACAAGTCAGGCTCAACTTGAGCTGGAAGGAGAAAGACATGAGGGGAGACTTTTCAGTGGCGGTTGGCTGATGCTTTTTTTGCCCTGTTCTCCGCAGTCCTAGCTTTTGCAAGGTCTGTTTTTCTTCTCCGGACTCTGGAAACCCCATCAGACCTGCCTGGTTCTGCAGGCAATCTGCAGTCTTTCATCAACATCAGCATATTCTGCAATATTTCTTCTATGTTGCCATGTTGTCTGAGATACAGGCTGTCTCCCTCTGTGCTGTCACAGCACCTAGCACAAGGAGGACCAGCACTCTCATGGCCTTTTGCGTTTCAAAATATATAGTTTCTCCCTTCTGCTTGTTTCTGTAAACTGCAATGCCTTATACTGACTCCAGTGGAAAGGAAATGTGCTACCTAAGGAATGTGGCTATAAAGAATGGCCTTACTGGACTGCACCAAACTAATGCTTTGCTTTGGTGAGGAGCGGGTGCTCAGCAGGCAGTGGTACAACTGTGCTCTCCAGCGGCTTCCCAAAAGGTATCATTTGCTGATTGCGTTTAACAACCTACACATAAAACTAGCATTTAGGTTTGAGTTTGGGCTGCTTCTTGCTGTGGAAATCCTCTTCCAACACACTCCTGGCACGAAGCCAAAGGTTGATCCTGGATGGAGGCAAGCTGGGGACATTTGATGGAGAAGCCCGGTGGGGGGTGGGGAGGCTCTGGTGCAGTCAGCAGGTTGTGCTGGGCTTGGGGCACCTATCAACACCATGGTGTACGTGCTCCCCGGTACGTCAGGAGACTTTAAGCAGCTGAGTACATTGCTAGGCATGCTGATGAGGAAACATATCTTCACTCCGGGACAGCTATTGAAATGTGAAGTCTTTCCTTTACCAAATGCTTGACTGGGGCTATAGCTGGGCTACTGACAGAGAAGTAAAATGTCATATTACCACTCCCACACAGTTCAGTCAGGATGCTAAGGTGTGCTACCGGTACTGTAGAGAAAAATGGCAGGTGCCACAACACCACTTTTACTTTCCCCATTATTATTTGGGAAGAAGTGCGTGGAGAGCTGCACTCCAGCGTTTCCTCACTACTGAGTTTGTAACTTGTTGGCTGGACTTCCTTTGGTCCTTTGGAGACAGTGCACTTTCTCCTCTAGGTAAATGTTGGTCTGTTTTTCATTTAAATATTAATTTGGGCTGGCACAATGTAGTGTGTAATATCACCACTGTCTGTGAGGATTAGAGTGATTAGGAGTCTCAGAATTCTCTTTAATCAGTCAGTTCAATACTGCTGAGATTTGCGGTCTACCCTCTCCCGTGCAACAGCCAGAGTCTTTCGACACGCTAACAAAATTGAAATGAGTTCCTTCATCTTAGACAAGGATAATTAATCTTCAAACACTGTTTATCTTAGCCCCAAAATCCCCAGAATTCAGAACCAAATTAATTTAAAATCTAAATCTGCTTTAACTAGTAATTGGTTAATCAACGGGCTCGATGTGTAATTATATTCTTTGTTCACACTCGTAGTAGGCTTGAAAAGACCATCTAATTCCTATGTTGCTTTCATTGCTATAATTAGACCATGTGACATACAATGCTGTATGTATGGAGAACAAATTCTTTCCTGGAATAATTTCCCTGAGATTGTTTCCTCCAGATGAATTTGGTCTTTTTTTTTTTTTTTTTTTTAATTTAAAAGAACTTTTATAAGATTTGTTGGTTATTTTGGATTTCTGTGACTCATTTAGAGATTGTGCAAAAAGTTTCAAGCTTTGAATCTTTGCTCTTTGCCTGACGCTGAAGAAATCTACACTGTGTTTTTATTTCCCTCACTTGCACTTGACATAGCTTTAATTGTTAAGGGATCCTTGCTCGCTCTGAATATTGATAGGACTTGGCAGATTCAAGATACTATCATGCTTATTATCTTTCAGCACAGACCAGACACAAATCCTATTAGCTCGTATTATTCTTGTGGACAGGAATTATTGTTGCTATTAGGAATAGGAGGTCTGAGAATAAATTGGAGAAGGAAATTGTGGTCTTTTTAACACGGAGTTGTGGGTCTTCTTTACTTAGTGGATACTGTCATAACCCCATTGTGGTCAGTGGTCTGGCCAATGGTTTTCATATTTCTTTTCATAGAATTCCCTATTTCCATTGGCTTCATGAGTGCTTATGTACCTGTATGTATTAATATAATCTCTTCTTCAATAATGCCTCCTTGCTGAAACCTATTAGAGCCTGTTTAACTCTGTGCATACCTAAATGTATTCCATCTCTCCTTCCTGTTAATGCACAGCAATTATAGCTTCAAGAAACAAGTTGAAAACCTTCTCCTTCTGATGAATGAGATGCAGGAGAGTTAGACTGCCAAGACCTTACTGATACGAGCTCGTATAAGACAGAGGAATATCAAGTTTGTAAAAGTTTGGGCCCAAAGATCTGTGGATGTGTGTGGGTCCATCCCGCCATTTTGAAGTGCCCTTAGAAGTGGACCATTTGGGTTGTCTGCAAAGCATTTAGAGCCTGCTGGTCCTTTCTTCTGATACCTATCTAGGAACTTGAGCAGCGCAGAGGAAAAATGAAAAGGGGATAGAGATGAGAGACTTCAGATGAGCTGTGCTGGATGTGATGAGGAGGCAATAGCAGAGCTGCCTCCTTTGCCAATAGCCAGACAGCTCAAATACACGTGTTTGTGCTTGGTCTCAGCAGCGTGAGCCTGACTGAAGCTCTGCAGGTCAGGTGGAGGGCAGTGGGTAGCCTGGAGCAGCGACCCCCGCTGTGGGGATTAGGAGATGTTATCAAAGGTGCTTCTTCACCCCCAGTAGCTCCCCCATCATGATGCCCTTAAGTGGAGCTGGTGAATCAGCAAGATGTGCCTTGGTGAAATTTCAAATTCTGTTCAACATCAGATCGAGGAATAAACAGTGAGCTGCAGCCTGAGGGTTGTTGTTCTGGGTGTACCCCACTGCTCGAACCCATCTCTAGTTAGGCAGGGACAGGGTCACCTTTCTCTGGGAGAAGCACAAGATCAGATTTACCAAAGGCACTGTCAGAAAGAGTCCCTCCCTGCAGGAAGCAATATCTTTTAATATCTTTATCCTTTCAAAGATTTCCTAGTGTTAAATCTCCAATGGCAGTGCAAAAGCATGTTCATGGATCATGCAACCAATTGCAGAAATCATTTAAATCCGAGCAGTTGAAGGGATTTCTGCCCCCTCTCTACCAACCCCTGTGAATCCTTTTCTGACCATTTGCTGTTGCCTCAGTATTTTTGCTAAACAGATGGTTCTTCCTGTTCGCATTCACTGCTCTGCATCTCCTTGCTCCTGAATGCTGGTATATGTTACAACCCAGGCTTCCCTTGCTTATTCGGCTTTGCTGAACACCGTGATGATCAGAGTATTTCTAACCTCCCTGCCCAAAGAGGTGGTACTTCTGCCCTAGTGCTGAGCCTGATACCAGCCCCCGGAAAAGATTTCCCTGGGCTTGCAATGAGCCACTGCTTTAAGATTTCTCCCAAGCAGTGCCACAACTAGGAGCTTAGACGTTTAGACAGAGAAGCAAGCACTTTCCATGACTGTCTCTCCTAGAGGTCCCATCTACAGCCAAAGGGTAGAAGCAAGTGATACCCTGAGTTACCCCTCGCCAGGCAAGCGGCTGAGCACCTATCTGCTTCTCAGGCTCCCTCTCTGAGGTGTCTTCACTCTGCAATGGTGAAGTTACGTTAAATGCAGTGGTAATGAAAAGCAGGTGAAAGGCAGTTTTAAAGCTCAGTGTGTAGACTACAGAAACAAATCTTTGCTTTTCTGAGCACAAGACAGAAATTCCACTCATGTTTATGGTAAACAAAAATGCAACATGGAGAAAGAAATACAAGGGTTTTTTTGGGAAATGCTTGGCTCAGCTGTGGCCCCTGGATTTGCGGTCCCTCTCAGCTTCGGGAGCCCAAGCCCTGGGGCTGGCCTTAGGCGAGGATCTCAGGACATGCTTGGTCCCTGCCCTGGCCTGTGAAACGGAGCCCCAGATAGAGCCCCCACATGCAAAAAACATGTGTCAGCCTCCTCCTGTCCCAACCCACCATGCATAGCAATGGCTTTGGAATAATGCAGCTGTAAATCTGTATTTCCTTTTATTTAATTGCCAGATTCTGAACCTCTATGAGTCATATTTTCAAGCTTTTCTTAATAAACATGGGGATAAAAAACATTCCTGAAATGTTCTTAAAAAGACAAACCAAAGCAAAACCCAAATGACAACTGCAATTCTCCTGTAGTTTCCTGCCTTGGTTAGAGAGACTTTAAGAACATAAAACATAGCAAGATGTGATAAGATTTTGGAAGTTGGGGAAGGCAGAGAAATGATGCTTTGCCTGGGCTTTGTGAGTATACAGCAGTCCCACTCAAGCCATTAGGAAGCTAGAAGTAAGAAACATTTTGTAATTTCTATATTGCTTCTGTAAGAAAACAGCTGAAACAAACTTGTTTTGAAATTTACATCACTTCAATTTTTTAATAAGATGTTATTAGCATCTTTCGTAGAAGGGTCATAGACCATTTTAGTTAGTGGAAACCTTTTATTCTGGCACCTAAATATCGCACTCACTGTTTGTAAAGCGAAATAAACAGTCTCTCTCCCCTTTTCATTTTGAAAGAAAGCGATCTCTTGATTGAAGAACCCTTATACCTTGAAAAAGGTTATCCAGAGCTGCTTTAATCATGGCCTTCCAGGAGACCTGGGATTTCGTTATCCAATTTTCACTGTACCTCTTCACAGCCAACCCTAGAGCGACTGAGGAAGGAATTAATTTTTTCTGCATAAGGTACAACATTTAGAAATTACAGAACTGCAAGTTTCAATTTGTTTCTCATGATGTTAGAGGTGGCCAAATGGAGAAAGGGGTCAACACAACCTCATATTGCTTACCGGATGAGAGTTTTCAAATATCCCTGGTCTATGTAGGAGGCTAAATGCCACAGAAAGGTACACTTTGGAGACTTCGTCCTGCTGCTATGCTGCTAACAGAGCAAGAAGAGCTGACATTAGGCAGATGGATGTAAAATCAAGCCCTTCAGTGAGGGACAGGGCAAAGAAAACTTCACAGTGCATTACTGCTGTAGTAGATAACAGGATGCTCTGCTCTGCCTTGCCCTAAACCACTCAATAGTTAAAGTATTTCTGCAATATATGTGGAAGCTTGAATAACTCAGAGTTTTCCAAAGTCCCAGTTATTCCTTACAAACATGCAGACACTGATTTAAAACTCACAAGAACAAACTGTCTTTCCAGGGCTCCCTATACTTTACAGGGAGATGCTCTGAGGACCACCTTCCCTCTGCTCCTTAACGCTTCTCTTCCTCTGTCTTGCCTAGGCAAAACTGGGAAGCTACAAGCTCACAGCATAGGTAGCATCATGGTGGTTGTAGACAGGTTTGTGAATCTCGGGGTGTTCCTTTCTGTCATCACTTAGCTCTCACTACTCAGAAATCACCCCTCTCTCCCCAAAACTCGTGCAGCATCTCCTGAGTCAGCCAGTTCTTGGATCCAGTTTGAAATCCCCTTCCTTGCTTTACACTCCTCCCTGCTGCATGGTAGCTCTTTGAGAGGTTGGGTCTAGTTGTGTGATCTCAACACGACTCATGCAAGCTCCTCCAAGCTCCTGCCTTTGGGAGCACTCTCCTTTAAGGTCTGGATTTAGGAGGTCTTCTACTCTGCAAGATGTCAATGTTATCTTTGGAACAACAGCTACTGCAGAGAATACGCTTCTACTGCACAATGCCTCTGCAGACTGCTACTTACAGTAGACAAAGAACCTGCAGGAGAATTTGGACATAAAATAGTGAATTTCATTCTGAAAAAGAATCACCCTAAATTTGTATTTTAACAGCCACAGAGCATCTCTAACGCTACAATCCTTGGGGATCATTACATTTCTTGCATGGCTGAAATCTTTTAACCTTAAGGCTTTTGTAGGCCTCTGTGCAAAGATCCTCCTCAGATATTCAGAATTGCTGGAGTGGTATTTCTGCTTAAGTATAGAATCATCCCATGGAAAGTGTATTTATTTCCCTTGCAAGTTCAGCCTCATCATAGGTCTAAAGTAGCAACAGAGGCAAGAACATTATAATGGTGATGACTGATAGCTGAAGATTTCTTGGGTTCAGAGTGTTCCCTAATGTAGGCCATTATTCATCATCTAGAGTTGCCTGATAATGATGTCATTTCCATTGCTTGAATGTTGAAGCAGCAGCCACATATCATGGAGTTAAAATGACTGTTTATAGGACAGCTAAATTGTGTTGTTATCAGTTTAGGGCAGTGTTTGCTTTGCTTCTGAGGACAAAATGACAATTGGACTTTCCTAAAACTCATCAAACAGGATGAGAATGGCAAGAATACAAATCTACACTGTAGTCAAGCTGGGGGAAAACAGGGAGAGAAGAAAAAAGGAGAGCTATTTTTGTGTGAAGATGTGATGACCATCAGATAAAAATGACAAAGTTGTACTTGTCAGAAAGTCACACTGCTGATGACTGGATAACTTTGATGTAATATTCCACAATCATTTAACTGAGATTTCGTGGCAAGATTAATGGTGAAGTTTTTAAAACATGAATGAAGAAGAGCTTTCTTCTAATATCCAGCTGTCAGACAGCTCTTATCTGGGGCTTATGTTGATTGATTATGATTGAGATTGAACTAGAACATGACCTCTAAATAAAAAAGGAAAATTATGCAGATTTGAAAGTGAGCCATCAAGATTTTCCGTCTTTCCTAAACATTTCAAAACCTTTTTGGGGCCTCATATGTTTATATATACATACGTACCTTATATGCATACATTTCTTTGCAGACTCAACCCTGTTAACATGTGAAAAATCAGCAAGAGAAAGACCTCAACAAACATTTCTGTCTTCTGTATCACAAAATACTGTGAATAAAGTTAAATACATTTCCAACATACAGGACTCACATTGGAATTAGTTGTTTATGAGACACTATGTGATCATAAGCAGTGTGCAGATTTTGAATGAAAGCAGACCGATTTCCTTTGAAAAGAATGCTAGTTTCTAGTGTATGACAATGCATGAATTGTTATACATACTCGGGAATGGATAGTGACCATAAATCTCATGTTGGACACTTAATGAAATATTTGCAGCGTATTTTAAACTGGTTTAGTGGAGCCAGTTCCTCTCTAGTACTCTCTGCCTACCTTGTGTTTTCATGTGAGGCTTTGAGTACAATGAAGAAAAGCTTGTGTGGTGCTGGCCAGCCATGGTGCCTGCCAGTCTGCAGCCAGCTGGAGACACCCTTTTACCCAAGAGCCTCTCTTCTGCAGATAGACACTGAAGAACTGCAACAGCACTTTCCAGTTTTGCCCTCTGTTTATCCCTCCCTCATATCAAGGGGATTCAGTTTGTGTTCAACCTGATCAGCCACCGAAACTGGATTTGGAGTAGCCAAGAATATGTAGAGCAGCTGGGAGATGCTAAGCTCAGCTGTGTCACCTCTAAAGATCACCTTGTCCCAAGCAAAGTGATCAAGTCGAGCAGAAGGTGCTGACCTCCTTCATATTGTATTGCTGCATACAGCACAGCCATGTAGCTCTGGCTGACGTTGATGCTACCTACAGGTCACAGCATACCTGCAAGCTGGTGGGACCAGCAAGCATGGGTTGCACCTTTTGCGTGCCCTTACCAGCACTGCATTTCCGTTTGTGCACTGTCCTCTCTGTGTTTTGCCTAAAAGAGACTTTTTTTTTACCCTTCTTCAGACCCATCACATAATAGGGAGTTTATGGAGCTTCCTTCACGCTGGGTGAAGTCCTGAACCATTACATTGGTCCTTTAATCAAAAGTCATAGCCAGATGAAACAGGAGACAAACAGGGCTGCTCAGTCGTCCTGAAGAGCTGCCTTGGTACACCGAGAATGGAAGACAAGAGTGTGCTCCCTCACCACAGAGTGAGGCTTTGGGCACCTACAAGCCCCTGGCTGACATGAGCTGGGATACAGATGACAGATGCACTGCTGAAGGGTGGCCATGCCTCATCCGTCACATCTATGTTTGAAAAACCCACTTATGCAACCACTGGAAAAAAAAAGAAAAGCGCTAAATCAAACTCTACGTGGATGATCCCCTGTCACTAAAACGGAGGGAACAACCAAAGTGGAACGTGATGGCATTCAAACCATGAAACCAATTTGCATTTAGTTGTAAAGGAAAGACACCACAGCAACGTCCCATCAGGTGGCCAGTGGTTTGTTTCAGAAAGACACCTTTGGGCTCACAGAAGGCTGAGAAATGCTGCACAGTGACAGTGCTTCTCCCCTAACTTTCTTCACACAGCTGGCCAACACTGAACTTCGTGGCATGTGCAGAACATATTGCAAGATGTCCATCTTAAAGAAATAGACTTTGTTTTCCTGTGAAATTCCACTCCCTGTTGCTCACCTTATTCCAGTGGCAAGTGACAGAAAGGGGAGAGGAAATGGAGAAGCAGCAGAAATATTTCCCTCGTTTCTCCCCAAGAAAAAGGCAGGAATAAAGAAAGCAGATTTTCCTCAGCCTTTTAAGTCTTATTTCTCTTCTCAGAGACAGTGGGTTTGGGGGCACCTGTTCTCTTTCCCTTCCATGATAAACCCTGAAATTCTTAAAAGGTCGCATTTAAAAAAAAAAAGATTTGTCAGTCCAACAACATTTTTACGGAAGGGTTTTCAAAGCGGACAAAAATGTATTTGTCATCTCTTCTTTCTCCTGGATCTTATTCAGGTTTCTTATTTGCATCTTGATCTTATTTGGGAGAAGTATAAAAGAGGGTGTAAAAGGGGGCTAGTAAGTCTTCAGGATTTGTAGCTGAATGAGGAACACTTAGGTGGGAGACACTGCCAAGAGCTTGATTTTCAAAAAGGAATGTAAAATGAATGGAAGTGGAGCCCTGACACTCCCTCATGATCCTAGGAGCGGAGGCGTGTGCTGCGGATTAGATTACTTACATGTGGAACACAGGTAAGGGTGGCACAATCCAGTTCCAAATGACTGAGATTTATAAATTTCAAAGTGGAGAAGGATGTTCCTGCCATTCACCTTCAACAGTTTTATAGATCATATTTTACACTTTTGGAATTGTGTTGAAAGAATCTGTCTTGAAAAATTAAGTAACGTTCAGTCAGTTAAAATAAAATGAAACTCTGCTTTTTAAAGATAAATATTTAAAGGCAGAATCACATTTATATCCACAATCTGGGAAAACATGAAAATAGTAATAAGCATCTCCTTACAGCAATATCTGGAGTTTACTTTGGCATATTGTAAATATTGTTGTTGTAACAAGGATGTTATGAGTTTTAATGGCACAGGGAAGCATGATAGAATAGATATACATCAAAGTCTATTATAGCAGAGAGCCTTATAACAAAAGCAGAATGTATTTATGACATACTCAGAATATCATCTCAGTCACAGACAAGACTGATGAGGAAAACTTGTTAGATGCAGAGATTTGATTTCTCTTTCTTTTACAGAGGGGGGACTTTTGATGATCTCCCCTTAGGCTGCAATGCTTAAAGCCCAAATTTCCAGCCAATACTGGAACACAAAGCAGGTGAGTCTCCATTTGCATCATTTTCCTTTCATTTTTTACCCACTTGCTGGAAATCAATAAAACTTCACTGGTAAAACAGTATCTTTTGGTCCTGTTTTCGTGTAGTGGAAGCTGGAAAATACCTATGTCACAAAGCACTACCACATTTCCTTGCTTAGTTATGTCCTGAACATTGAAACAAATCCTTTAACCCTCAGCCCTACAGATGCGAGGTTTTGTGTGAGGGTGTCCCCCAGCCCACCTCCTACAGCTCTGCATCCTTGTCTTGCATTGTTGTGAGCAGCAAACACCATTGTCAAATCCTATAGTATAGACACTAAATTCATAGGGAATTTAAGGAATTTCAGAGCAGCCTTCAGAGGTATTAATTGGCTATCAGCTCTCGTTACAGTCACCAAAGAAGTTCAAAGGTCCCAAACCTCAACATATTGCTACCTTATTTGACAAAACTTCAGCAAATTTTTGAGGGCTAACGCACAAAGGAAGAGATTGTAAGTGCTCCTAAAGAGACTTTCAGACTCTACAGGTGAGATTCAGACACTGCTGTTTTTACAGTGAGCTCATAGTTGTTATTGGCAAATTATTCTCGGGATTTTATAAAAATGAAAAAAAACAGCTGCAGTTCGTTATGCTCTTTAGTGAAAAAAAGGAAAACAAATGAAAATTTTAGCTGCTTTAGTTTCTTTGAATTTGCTTAATTCACAGCACGACCCATTTAATAAATTTGTTCAATTTTAAGATTTCAAGTTGGTTTAGGTAGCAAACCTTCACTCCCCCCAAACCCCAAACCAAATGACCACATATTTAATCCAAAACCAAGCTATTGCAACTAGTTGGATTTACCTTGTACAATTTTGTATGTGCATTTTTTCTTTCAGAAGAGACTATACACAATCCTTTGAATGTTACTGGATGCCCTGTCACTAGAAAAAGAAATCCTTTGTCTTTTCTGAAGAGCTGCTTTGCCAGTATGTCCTGGACCAGGTTGCAGGCCCACTGCTTCCTAACTGGGTGCAACCCTCCCCGCCCTTGTTTGTCAGTGACTGACAGTTTTAGGTGGGGGGAAAACATAAAGCTGCAATAATTTGATGTCATGCTTTTGACATTGCTAATGAACTCATAACATGGGAAACGCTTACATCTAGCTCTTGTTCAGCTTTTCCCATTTACATTGCATCCCATGTGCAGGTTCACTAACCATAAGATATCAGCTAGAGAAAACGCTGTTCCATAATTTACAGTAGAAGTACACTAATGGAGTTTCAGAGCAATAGAAAAGGAGCTTCTATTCATCACTCATCAATGTCTTCCTGCTCTTCAGAGACTAAACATGCACAAAAACAGTAGGGGGTTGTTATGTTCCTGTTAGCAACTACTGTACAGAAAAAGAATATCCTGATGTGAATTGTGAAGGCTGTCAAACTCAGAAGCATCACACGATTCTGACAGCCCTCCTCAGTGTTAAATTTAAATGTCTACAGCCATGAAGTTAAGAAGGTGCAGTGGCAACAGCAGCTCAGGATCCAAAAAGTTAGACCCAAGCATTACTATCAACACAGCCACATGGCACAGACATACTGCATTGTAATATTCCCGGTCTATGGCGTCTATACACTGGGTTAAACACCTACCATTGCTTTATGGATTTTGCAAGTCAAACCAGGAACCTTTAAGTCTGGTTATGTTTTTCTGACTTTGTTTGAATTATACCGTACTAAAAGCATCGCATGCCTTTCTTTCAATTTAATTTTGCAAATTTGACCTCCTTTTCTTAATAACCCCTGTTAAAGCACAGATTTCTTGGGATTTTAGAGTCCCTTCCGAGGGTAAATCACCCTGATGTGGAAGCTGCTTCTCAGCACATCACTGCCTCACTACACAGCAAATCTCATGGAGAAATGCAAATGTACCAGCCAGCAAGTGTACACGCACAAATCTTTGAGTGACCTGGGGACCAGGTTATTTAAGGTTCTGTGCTTATATGAATGTTCCTATGTCTATATTGGTGGGCACAGGATCACTTCAGAGTCACAGAGTCTGGCTGCATATCTCAGTAGCTCTCTGTCTCCTTTCCCAGCATATACTAGCTCCTCCAGCAGCCCAGAAAGGACAGGGAGTGTGTAGGCTCGACGGGAGCCATACACAGTTTGGACGACTGAAGACTCAAGCTCAAGTCAAGAGAGAACGAGTGCTGGCAAGCACCTCTCTGCACCCCACCACTGACCTTGGACTCACTTGTTCACTGGTGTCCCCAGCTTCGGACCTCCGGTGAGCCTGCAAATCTCACCTTCTCTCCTGCACATGCAGGAGGAGGCAGGTGGATGGAAAAGGTTATATTGCTTTCTGTAGAGTGTTACAGAAATGCTGTGTTTGTTATAGGTATGTGCAGTTCTGTGTACCTGGTATCAGCGTGCTGGGATCTTTTCCTCTCAGTTGTACATGTTGTTAGAAATATGTCTGGAGAATTTGGAGCTTTTCCCCACACACGCCCCAGTGAAGAGCATCATTCTTTCTGCATCATTGACAAGAGTTGCTTCTCCTTTTGAAGACCTTAGTCTAATGCTGTAGAGTAGGGTCTGGAGGATATGATAGAAAAGGTGCTCAGCTGGATTCTTCCAAAACTTCAGACTCTTTTGTCTAGCAATGACAACATAAGGCATCTTCCTGAAACCAGACAGCCTCCTGCCTGGCAGTGCTTACTGCAGTCAGCAATAAGAGAAGAAGAGAACCTCAACTGGCAAGTGCAAGGAAACACATGTGTCTATTTGATCTAAACAGGCTTGAGAGAAAAGGGCATCCCCACTGCTCTAGACTCCTCTTGGTCTGATAAAGGGCTGATGAGATAAAATTTCAGGGTAGTCAGAAAGGTTCTCCAATGCTAAAGCAAAAGGCCACCTGGGTTAAAATGCACAGTAGGAGAATCAGAAAGAAATGGTGTAGCAGAGAAGGGAGGAGTAAGAGAGATGTAAAGTGCCTTGAAGGAGACACAACGAAGTCTGAATTTAATGCAGCTCAAAGAGAACAGCAGATTGAATTACACATTCCTGAAGGCCTCTGTGTACAGCAGAATGCACAGATTTCCTGTTGACACTGGTGTGAAATGCACGTGTTTTTTCTGTGCAGCACAGAATAAAGTCTCCAAACTAGGAAACATTCATTTTTACAAAGGCAGAAGAGGTTCGAACTTATGATCTTCCCATGGGTATGCTGTAAAATTTGTGAGCTCAGATAATTGGCATTGCCAGGGAAGGTCATGAAAGTGCAATCACTCTGTATAGTACCAGGTGATTTAAGACTCACATTCATTCTGAACTATGATAATAATAATAATACAAAATACTCTTTTTAAGACAGCAGTGCAAGCAATTTTATTTTGCTTTTTGCCTGGAGATTTTAATAGACCACAGCTATGTAAATGTGGGACAACATCAGCTACTTTCAAAGGTTTCACATAATCTGGGTTTGTAGTCCCAGTTGAGTATTATGGCAATGCTCTTCTGTATAGCAATTTTTACTTCTAAAGTTTTCAAGAACTTTGTATCCAACAGCAGTTTTAATACTATTGCCTGACATTGTTGTGAATTTCTAAGCAACAGTCCTGGTCTTGGTGGCTGCTGGGTTAAACCATGACAGCAACTCGTTTGGTTGCGCAGTCACTTGTGCCGAAAGCAAACCTTTGATGTCTAGGTGTCTGTTAGTACTGAGGGTACCAGGATAAAATATCTTCAGGAATACCAGATGCATTATTAGAGATGGCTTCCAAAACTCTGCAAATGATAGTGTAAATGCACACGAACTGTAGGTGAATGAACCACTAAGGAAAATAAGACACACATACAGCAAAGTATATAACTGAGATTTAAAGTGGAACGTTTCAAAATTCAAGTAACTTAATCCCGTGCATATCTTGGTTTCACTTGTATACAGCAACAGACCTACGTGGGAACACCAGTGTTTATTGTCCTACTAAGATTATGCTTATTTTGAGTGGAGGGAAATATTCTGACTAGCGTAAGAAATAGTGTGATCCAGATACACTACAAAGTGTCTTAAAAGAGCTTTAGCTGGAGTGCTTCATCCACCTGATCTCCTTACTGGCCCCTATTTTGGCTAAGGAAACATCTGGAAGTGCAGTAGCCATGATGAAAACAGTCTCTCTTTGTGAATATGACTATTCACATTAAGGAAGATACTCTGTTAAAAATGTGACCTCACCAAAGGTAGCTTAAAACCAGTCTCCCTCCAAATTCTGCAGCGAGATGGAAGAAATCTCATTAGAAGTTGTGAGAAGTTTCCTGGTACTGCCTTTTTAGCAATAAAAGTTTTGAAATTGGACAGTAGGGTTTGTGTGGTTTGAGGATTTAAAAAAACCCTGCAACTCTTTGCCTTCTTTGCCTCACTGCAATGGATTCAAAGCCAATGGGATGCTGAGTCAATGACTGAATACTTTTGGAAACCTCAGTCCAATAATACAGCTAAAAATAATTTTTCTTTCAGAAGGTGAACAATAGAAGGGAACCCATGAAACCATCTATGCCAAGCAGTCAGCTTGCAAATACGCTGTAAAGTCTCCTCCGATCTGTACGTACCAATTAAACCTGCTATTAAATTGAGGAAGTCAAGGCTGTTGCTTGTCTTCTTTCATTTGCCTCCTCAGGACATTTGTCTTGTGATCTGGCTTTCCTCAGTTAGCCCACACCCTCCTGAACATCCCCACTAGCTTTGAAAGGAAGCTGAAGTTCCCACATTGTGTGAGGCATGTAGACCTAGGCACTGTATTCTGACAGCCACAGCAGTTGAATAAAGTTGGCCACATCTTGTGAAACTGAGGGATTTTTCTCCTCTGGATTCATGCAAAAGAATGAGTTTTTTTTTAAAAGCACAACATGCAGGCAATACCCTATATTTTAGCAGCTCCTTTCAAGAGGGAAGGAGCGTGGAGAAATGGCACAGGAAATTGTAGCTTTGGTGTTGATATCATTGCAAAATGTAGAAAAGACTTCAGACATGACTGCTGGCCTCAAATCAGCAAAATACGCGGCAGGGCTGCAAGCCCCAGGGCTCTGACTCTCACTGGCTTTTCCTCTTCTCTCCTTCTCAATTTCTATATTGAACTTGCATGGGATTTTTTCAAGTGCCTAAGTTAATTGGCACTAGTCCCCTTGCCCAGTCAAACACCGAAGTGAAACATCACATTTAGATTCTATTTTGAGGACCTGGGTAGCACATGCGCTGCATAGTCAGGACATGTAATTTTCTACGTTTAGTTTGCTGGTTACCAGCCAGCCCAGGTTGATGGAGACTGACATTTCTTCCTGGTGCCTTGTGACAGCTTATGTGAATGCAGCAGCTGATCCTAAGTGGGTATCAGTATCAAAACAGTCAATCAATATTGGCAGTAAGTGGTAACTTCACTGCAGATCCTCCAAGCAGAGAGACTAAGACTGGGTGAATACATGGACTACTTAGCCCTTATCTCTTAAATACAGAGCATGGCTTGAAGGATTGGCTGTGACAGCAACCTGAGTTTAGTGGTTGATACCAGCAGCTGCATCCCAGAAACTTGCCCCTTCTGGCTGGACTAACAGTGCCACTGGGGACTCGGTGGCCTTCCCCATGGCAGGGCAGGATGGAAGCTGGGAGCAGAGCGGTATGCTGGGCTCTGCTGCCACACCGGCAGTGAGCAACAACAGCTTCCTCGGAAGAGATGGTGACGCGTGTAAGGAAGAAAAGAAAAAAAAATTCCATGAACCTGGATGGCCAAAGTGCAGATGGCAGTGACATTTAAGGAAAGATACTTATGAACTATGTCTTTCAAAACCTGAGAGTCATTATAGGTACAGACAGGCCTGTCAAAGCAACTACACCTTGAGACTAGTTTACTAATACTTGTGTGATTAAAGATACAGCAACTGCTAGGCAAGGCACCAGCTAGAGCGTAAAGGCATTTTTCTGAGACCGGGACTGCTAGTGGCAGATGACCCTGGAATAATATATTAAGTAACAGGAAAAAAAGCATCTGGACATAGGAAACCCCCAAAGCCTGTGACTATAAGAATGAACGGGGTAAAACCTGAGGTGAAGACAGTGGGAGACAGCTGCTTCAGTGTTGATAGATACAATACGTCCTGGCTAACACTGTATCACTTGTTCTAGTTTCTGAGAAATTTAGGATTCCCCAGTAAAATACAAACGGTTATAAAGACCGATAATGTTAAAGTGAAAAGCTGTAAGTCAGAGGGGCTGCTAGGCTCTTATAGTCAACGAGATGTTCTCGTTTTCTGGCACGAATGTTGTATGCCTCTCTCTGACTTTGGTTCCCAAGGGGACTGAAGAAACTAACAGCTGAGTAATGGGATGTAGGATTTTTAAAAGGTTCCTAGAAGTAATTAAATGAATGAGTGATGCTGTTAACAGCATGAATTTACCCTGTTGTACCCATTGGGAAAAATATTTGTCTAAAAAATCCTATAAATTCTGTAACACAAAGGGCAACATGCATGACAAGGTGATTTGCAAATCTACCACACTCATTTAAGTAGCTTTTTGAATGTACATATTTTTAACTACACAATAGAATTGTCCAAAGTATTACTAGAATATCAGTCTTGTACAGATTGTGTTCATCAGTGTTTGAATTTAGAGATGAAATGAGTGTGGAGGAGGAGAAGGGAAATTCCAGTGTGTGTTACAAAGTGTACAGGCAAGCTATTTTGAGGAACAGCCTCATCCATCTTTGACACATGGCAAAAAACCTAAAAAACGTTATTTAACTTTTGTACTTTGACAATGTTGTGGCTAAAGTTTCCACTTCTGCTATCTTCTATGATTTGTTCAGAGGGAGCATTTCTTTTCCAGATCACTTTAACAAGGAAAACACTCTTGCATTTTCGTGGGAAAATGCAATATTATTTCTGGCTTCTTAAATTGTTCCAGAGAAGGGTTTCATAGCATCACAGAGTTGTAGTATTCCATCTTTCTGCTAATACCCTGTACTTTGCAGAGTGTGTTGAAACCCATACTTATTTGACCCAAGGGACCAGGCTTGCCACAGTATTGACTGAATACTTTTTCCAGTGTTCTGTCTCCATTTGCCTTTGCTTTACGTTCTTGAATATAAAGTTGCCCCTAGTAGGAGAAGTCCCTTGCCCAGCTCAACTCCCTCCTATGTTATTAGCACATACTTTGTGTAAAAAACTCTCCGACCCTTGAAAAGCAGCATGCTTGAGCTGGTGAAAACACCAAGTTCACCTGGAAAAGCAAATGAAAATTAGCTCTGTTGTTTGAGTGAAGGTGTGGGGAGAAGCGTGTGTGCCTTCTGTGGGGGAGCATGACAAGGCCTGCAGGCCACAGCAGGGCAGAGCCAGCTGGAGCCGAACATGGCATGCTGCCAACCTCCTCCCGTGGGACAGAAACACCAGTTCCTACTTTCTGTTAACTTGTAAAAGTCCAAGTAAACCACAAAAATGTCAACAAGCTCAAAATCAAAGTCATTGCTTTGTCCAGGAGTAATAATTCTTTTAAATGTTAGTTTCAGTGGAAAAAAAATATAAATACACATTGCGTCTAGCCAATTTCTTTTCTTGGCCAATGAACCAAGAAACTGGTTTATCCAGTGCTCCTGTTTAAAGTCTAACATACTTTGAGAGTTGGCTTATTCCCCAGTGCAGCTTCCCAATCTTTTCCCTGGGACCAGTATTTCTTTCTTTATTCAGTCCTTTATTGGATAAGATAGAAACACTATACATCTGACCCAAGACTCCTACTATTCTAGCGGATATTAGACAAACATGGCTCTCAGAAATTTCAATTTTGAAAAAAACTTTCAATTTTTAAAAAAATTTGAAATGTTCCAGTCTGAAAAGGTATAATTAATGTGTCAATGAGCTGCAAGAGTTTCTCTGACAACCTTACTTGACGTTGGTTGAACAATGCACGTCTTGGGGCACATAAAATTGATTTTACTAATTAGCGAAAATAGTAACTAAATTGATGTAAGTTACAGCATATCAACATATCTCTTGTCTCAGAAAATAAAGTCTTTGGAAGCTGAGATATGTTGAGCAGAGCTTTGTTGGGGGCTCTTTACTTTTTTTGAAGATGTGATTTTCTCATGGACCGACAGTCAGGAGGGACAGGCCTGGATTCATACCACCTGAATCCAGATCAGTGTTCTCATGAAGTTCAAAGGTGGCAGACCCTGACTTGGTTCTGTACCGTTAAAATCTTAAAAAGCAGCTTTGCACTCCCTGCTTGCAGCTAGACAGGACTGGGAAGGATGGGATGCTAGAAATGGGGATAGAGAGAGAAAGAGGCCCTGCCCTTTTGGTGATGGAGCTGCATCCACAGAAGCCAAAGTGTAAGGCAAGGCATCTCTGAGGTCTGTGTGCTGCTTCAGAGCCATGATTTGATTCCTTGGATGCTGACAAGGGAATGATTCTAACAAAAATTGGTAGCTTCTGTGGCAATTATCGTTTGCTCTGGAGACTACTATGAGATCATCAGAAATGCTAAGTGTTACGTCTGGAGATCTGGACTGCATGGGACAAAAAATATCTGATTTTATTGGAAAACCTAATAGAGGAGTAATATATGGGAGGGGAAGAGGGGAAGGAGATGAAGAGTCTAAGGATGTTATTTTGTCATTTGAGTCTTGTCTTTATTTTATTTGTTTTTCAATACCCATGAGACTCCTTGGCTCAGCTCTTCCCTGGGACACAACATGACCTCTCTGGACTTTTGGCCTGTGTAAGGACAAGGAGAGTCAGAGGACACTGATTTTCACATGCAACGTTACTTTCTCATCCCAGGAGATCCCACATTAATGGGGAGAAACAACACTCCATCTCCTTTTCTTTCTGACTCGTCCTGGGATCTTAAGCATACTGCCTGGGACTCCTGGAACCCACCCAGCAGCTGCAATCCTGACCTTGGGGCTCACCTGTTTTTAAGACCTTTGTTTCTAGCCAAAGCATGGGGTTAAGGGTGTTGAAGGGAGGCCATCGGTCACACAGGGTGGCTGTGGAATGCCCAGTCGTCCCCTTTGTAGGGACCCACTGTGGCTGATGGTTATTTGGACTGTGAGCAACAGTGTGACAAATGATAATGGCAGCACCAGGGAGATAAGGTTGCATATATAAGACTGAGTTTTTAGCAGTATTTCCATGGTTTTACAAGTGAAATCCCTCTGCCTTCTTTCCTCTCTTTCTTTTGCTCATCATACACTGTGAACAGCCGAGGGACCATACTTTGCTATATTTCAAGCAGCGACATTGAGGTACTGCTTTTAGGTCAAGAAATAAAGAATGTGAACCAGAGAAATACGGCTATGAAACACAGGGAAGATGGGCAATGTCTGTGTCGTAACAATAGTTTCACAGCAAATTCAGCAGCCATTTAAAAACAATAATGATTAGGTTTCATGAAAGATGTATATGACTGTGGAAGGGAAGGGAGAGAAACTTAGGAGTCTGGTCCTTGCTTCAAGAAGGTCCTGCAAGCACAGGAGGCATTAGCTGACTGTCCTGTTTTTGGTACGAAACCCAGGACACTGACAAGTGACAGCTGGTCCTGCCGCTGGCATGGCCGGAGCAGGGGGTAGCTGTGGGGGTTGCAGGGGGATGTCAGCGCTGCTACCCGGGGCCAGAGCCAGGCTGCTCCAGCCCGAGTGAGGTGGAAATGGCGGCAGAGGCATCAAATTATGCTGGACCGGTGCCATGCAGCCAGCTTCTCAAGTGCCAAGCGGCAGTGGTGTCCACTGGGCAGCATCCCACTGACCCTGCTTCTCACCCTCCTTGGTTCTTTGAATTTTGTTTGGGGGAAGGTTGTATGCAACAGGGATCAGGACTTGGATTTCCAGTACATACCAGCATGTTCACATCGGTAGACAGACTGTGTGCCAGAGGCACCTGGCAGTGCTGCCAGGGAGGAATCAGAGCGGTGGCCATGGGCACTCATCTGGTACCTCCTCAAGTGACTCGAAGTGAGAAGATTAAGGGTTGTAAATGCTCCTGTTATGTTGATGCCAAAGGAGATTTGGGTGTAATTGCTCTCTTTATAGATCAGAGCAACATTGGTTGAACAGTTTGTCCTTTTGGTCTGTTTTAGGAGACTCAATATATATAACTGCTTCCTCCCACATCACAGCCGTCAGTGCTCTCGCTGCATTAAAAATGGCTCCTCATTTAGCTGCGTTATTCAGAAGGAGGATCTGCAGGCTTGTCTTGGGTGAGGATTTAGCTGAGGTACGAGAATAGCAAACTCTAGCAACCAAATGGCATTGAAAACCTGCTGCAAGATCCTACTGTCGCCAGCATGCGTGAAAGGCAATGGCTCTGGAATCGGGGATGAAATGATCACAGATGTTGTAAGAGGAACTGAAGTTCATCCTTTGCCTCCCCTAGCTTCCCATGGCACAGGCACAAGCAGGGGACCAAACTCAGCCTGCATTCTTCTCTAGTTAACTAGACGGTGTGTCCTGCTAGGTGCAAGAGGAGTCCCTGCATGGCAGAGGCAGAAACAAGAGTTAACCGAATACGAGGATTAACTGAAAGAAATGTTGGGCATTCAATGCAGTGCCATGCAGGGAAGCCTGGGCCAGCTTGGTTTGCCAGCAACTGCTCCAGCGAGCTCAGTACTGCAGTGAGGAAGAAACCAGAGGTATTAAAGACCTGCCATGTACTGAGGTCCCAGTTTAGAAGTGGCAGAACCCCATTCTCTTGGTCAGTAATGTATATTATGAGCCCTTCCTTACCTCAGGTGAGGCATGTGCAATCCCACAGTATCCACCTCCCCATCACTCACACAACCCTTATCATTCTTCATGCAGAAAGGCTTTGTTAGGCAAAAAACACCTGGCTTTTTTTTCTCCTCTAGTTCTGGGTCTACTGAGCTCTGACACAACCCAAGAAATGAAAGTTAGACAGGCAAAGGCCCAGATGAAATCAGATGAGTGTCATGACACTAACACCTGATTTGGGTGCATCTCCAGCTCCTGGCTGGACCCTGGCAGGACCAGTCTTCTTATTGGTGAAGATGCAGGAATCAGATTGGGCAATGCCTGGCATTTAAAAGTATCTGTATCAATGTAGGAAGCTCCTATATCCTTTTTGCCCTACAAATAAATGTTGCAGAAAATGAGCTGCTTCTTGTCCTCCAGAAGACGCAAGCAGGTGAGCTGGTGTTCCTGTGGGCATGGCACCAGAAGTTCAATTTGAAGAGCGCTTCTGCTGCTACCTTCCTTTTACAGTTGGCCACATCTTTATGTGTTTATGAACAAGTGGTCTTTTCCCATGGTTTTCTGCTGTGGCAGACTTTTCCACGTCTTCTCCAAACGTGTGTGGGCCTTGCTGTGACTGAGTGCAGCAATTCCTGTATAGTTAATGTGACCTTTGTGGGGTTGTCCACCAACCACACTGTTCACCCAACGAAGGCTGAAGTAGCTGCACTACCACCATAAAATATTAAGCTGAAATAGCATCTCAGTAGCACATCTCATGTTAATAATATGGAATATTATTTTATGGTCTAGATTAACAGTCTTCAGCCTTCCTTTTCCTAAAGTTCTAGCTGACAAGTAGGTGAAAGATCACAAAATGTCTCTCTTGAACTTTCCATCTGACCCTGCTGCTTGTCAGCAGCTGGTCGGGTTGGGAAAGTGAGGAGGCTCGGGGCCCCGGCCGGCGACATGCGTGTGGTCGGTGACGCGGCGTCTCGCATGCCTTCCCTTGCCCTGTGGTATGCCGCAAGCTGGACCATGTTAATGCTAGCTTGCGGCATGCTGCGGCTGTAAAGCAGGTGCATGAGATGTCTTTCACTCTGGCGGCAAGCACACCACATGCCATAGCCCTCACTCCTCGCTTGCCATAGCAGCTCCTCTCTGTTGCAGCCTCCCTCACATGGAGCCCCAGAACCTTATGAAAGGCTTAAAAGCATATGTAGCTATAAGAAGACTTGTTAATGAGGCACAACTCCATGTCAGCTCTTTACTGTGTTGTATTTTCCAATTGAAATGAAATGAAAACTTTAAAGCAATAATTTTGACATGTACTGCAATAAATTGTGGCACTTCTAATTCTTCATGATTCTGCTTGTGAGATCAAACCAAAATTTAACTGGTAGGAAAAAAGCTTGGAGATACAAATACTCTGAAAAAGACCAAGAAAATCGCCAGGGAGGGCAATCAACAACATTACGCAAAGAGGGAAAAACAAAAGCATTAAACAGAAATTGTGACTTGAAACTATCCTAAATCTGGAACCAATAATATGGGGGTCTCATTGTAGGTGAATGAGAAGGGAAAAGGAGATTAAAAGGTAAAGAAAAGATGCAGTGAAACAAAACACAGTTTTCAGTACTGCTTTCTGCATCTCATTCCTTGAAATAGTCATTAAGTAATCTTCAGCTCTGCAGAAAATTTGCTACTAAAAAAAGACTCCTAACTGATCCCTTTTTTTCTCTCATATGTAGTTCTATATTATCCATTTTTTACAGGGACTTCCCTAAGAAGCATCTTGTCAAAGTTAGAGTCAAGGGGACAATACACAGTGAATAATTTATTCAGTGTATTTTGTCTTTTGTCTTATTTTCTGCTCGCAGATTGCCCAGGAGGCCATTGTGATTCCTTTAAATACATAGGAGTTTACTCCCAAAAGGTTTCAAGGATATTATTTTTAGACTGGATTCATGACTGAATATGATACTTGCTATTTGATCTCTGTTGGCTGGTTATTATTAGAGTTAGGCAACTATTAACAGTTGAACTAGACACAACTTATTTAAAAAATGCAGTCTAATTTCTGTTTGCAAATTATCCCCAATAAAGTCAGGTTTTTGTGAGATAGTTTGTGTTTCACCTTCTATGAGCCATACATGCAAAAAAACACAACCAGGAAGGGCTTCCAAAGAAAAGTAAGTGTGAATATTTGGTATTCTTTTCTTCTTATTTCAGCAGTGCAGCACTGTGTCAGCTTCTTGATCAGATGATGAGCATCACATACAGTCTGTTCACATTCATGAATTATCAGCTAACATTCATAAACATTCAACTAATTTACAATTCAGACAATAAACAGAAGGCCACTTTTGGTGCAAATGCTCCTGCAAACATTTACTGACTGCTCTTCATCAACGTCTTGTGAACATATCCATGAATATGATGCATTTATTTACGTATTTTCAACCATTCTGGTGAAAGGAAGGATGGATACCAAACCGATGAAACAAAAGTTTGGTACACAAATGCCTCTGTTCTTTAGTGGGGCATGCCATTGTGATGTGATACAGAACTGCAGTTGGCATATAGCTAACGAGTTATTGCTCCTGTTCCCAGGCTAGTCAGTAATGTTGGTATCTGGGAAGCTGAGAGGGTGGTTTCTACCTGCAGATTCTGGGGTCTTCCCCAGCTCTGCTCCAGGGCCCTCTTATGCCCAGGGAAAGCCTGTCACAGGGTCATTAATTCCTGCTCATAAACTGAAGACTGGGCATTGAGCTGGGAGAAGATCAATGTCAGCTCCAACCCATTGCCTTCTGGTGAGTCCATGCCCTCATGTGAGGTTGGTGACAGCTTTTTTTTCCCTTCTCATTCTCAGTTTTTCTGCTACTCACATTAGCCCAGGCTGTTTCAGAGGTAAATATTTTCTCTGAAGTACCTTTTAACTATGTTTCTGAGAAAAGACTAAACACATTTGGAAAAAAGTCTCTGGAGCTATCAGAGCAGCAGTAAAGCTGGCAGGAATAAATGCTTCGGCTGTGCCATGCCCAGAACAGCAAGGGCAGAGTATTCTGTTGAAAGGAAGAAGTGGATGCCTGTAAAAAAGGCAGATCCATAAAAGTATAAAGGCTCCATATTATACTGGATGTCAGCTCACTTCAGGATGTAAGTCAAAATGCTGCACATGGTCTGTAATAGACCCAGTGCTTTCGGCCTCAGTTGACTCTGCTGCAGCTGCTCTTGCTCTGCCCATGCGCAAGGAAACCGCTGCTGTGGGCTGTCCTTACCTGACATGTCACTGCTAAATATTTCAGAGAGGCTCCTCTCACACCGTGCCCATATGGCCATGCTTGACCCAGTCATAGGGGTGGCTAGAGTCAATACCCTGCCACTGAAGAGAAACAGTTGGCTTATTCTGAGATGGGAAAGCAGAGGAAAATGCTTGCTGATAGTGGTTTAGCAGGTAATTTCACCAGGTATCAACATTTACAGAAGTTCTGATTTCAGAAGTGTGTTGGGAGATTGTATCTGCCAAATCCCCATGAAATACAATCACTGCCATTACTTGCAGTGGAGCAGTACCAGGGGTATGTCTACACCGTGTGTCTTCAGCAGCAGCTGAAATATGGGATAGGTGGTAGTGGTCGGCATATCCACCCACAGCTTCACCACCTGAGCCTTGCAGGCAGGTGAATAAATAGGAATGTGTGCAACCAAACAGATATTCATATTTCCCTAAGTCTTCTGTTTACAAAGAAACCCAGCAAGCTGCTGGCAGTCAAACCTTCAGCCAATGCTTCATTTATTAGTGTGATTGTTTGCAAAAAGAGTGAATTTCACATGAAATAAAAACAACAATTCATGCTGCGTTCAGTAAACACAAAGCAGACTTCCATTTGCCTTTGTTTCCTCTTGGGTGCCCATGCTTTATATAGGCTACAGCTACAATAGCTTTAAGATATTTGTCTCATGGTCTACTAATGTCATTATCACCCTTGCAGATAGAGCATATTTCACTATCTCTTTTAAAAGTTCCGTAACATTTTTACATCTGTCATACTCCTTTTCCCCTGGTAATTAGTGGGTGAAAACGAGAGAGCTTCACCTCACTGTCCTCTGAAAAAACTCACAAATTTCATGGTAGCTCAGTTTTACAAACTGTACAACACAAGAACATTTCTAATTAATGCTGTTATTTCCCAAAGAGAAATGTTCTTCACAGAACAAAAAACCCTGACTGTTCAAAAATTACTCCAGAAAGTCAAGCAGAATGATAAGCTAAATGAAGATTTGATAGAAGCAGGTGCCTTGCCACAATGGCAGAGCTTTTTAATTGCTTCTGTTGAAATAGTACTTCTGTTGAAGAATTAGGTCTGTTTAAGTAAGTAGAAGAACAGTAATTTCTGAGGCTAAAATGCACTTAGTGACAACAAGATGCCTACTCCAGCCTAGTGCACATGAATACAGCAGCAGTGAACATGAGGGTGAGCAGCAGACTCTTCAAGATGGAAACTGCAGAGGAAACCTTCTATTGACAGCACAGACTGACACCCTTTCAGGGATGCCCCTGTTTTAATTAAACTCTCCTTCTTGTCACCAGAATGTAGGTACTCAAACAGTCCAAGCCAGACTGAAGTTTCAGCCCAGAAAGGCTCATGGCTTAGCTTGCAAAGGTGATATTATGTGCTGGGGGGTCCTGTGTGGCCAGCTGTGATGCCCCAGCCTTGGTCACATCATGCGCTTGACCTGGCCCTGAGCTCCTTCAGGAGCAACTGGAGGCTGGTGGACAGGAGCTGAGGGACGTGTGTTTGTGGTACTGGCTGATCCCCTACTGCAGTTGCACCCAGGCATGATACCGAAAGGCTTGAATTGAGCTGAAATTTTGTCAAAATATGAACTGGTACTTCTGGCTGATCTCTGTTAACTTTTGCCCCAGGCCTAGTGACCCTCGTGTCCTGCCACCCTGGTTTCCATGACACAGAGTAAGAAGCTGGGGTTGTGGGCTGAGAGATGGGGTCAGGTAGCCAGTTTCCGAGCAGCCGGCTGTCTCTCTGGCTGGTGAGTACTGTGTTCCTCTCAAACTGCCCCAAGTCATTGCAACACAAAAATTATTCATTGGAAGACTTTGCCTTGAGGGAACTGCAAGCTCTATTTCTTTAATGATTTTAATGGTCAGAATTGTGCCAGGTCAAGCCATTTAACTGTGTATTTAATTAGTCATCTGTATGCATGCAACTTAAAGGCGTTCAACTGTGCTATTTTATAGGAATTAACTAAGTGGGCAGTAAATCATCTATGCCAGCGATAAAAGTATTTATAGTGGTACTCTTTTTTTTTTTTTTACTATTATTGCTGCATTATTTGTACCGGCAGAGGTCTGCATAAGAATATATCTGCTGGAAGAGATAGGAGAAACACAGTTTGGGGTTTTGGGATTTTGACTAACATCGACTAGAAACAGCAGTGGGCAACACAGAAGGAGCTGGAATGTGAAGTTCACAGACAGACAACTCAAAAAGTTATTGCCAGCTGCAGGCTTGCTGTGTTAAAGAAAATAAACACACAAGCAACTTGGCCCTGTGGAAGCTCATAATTTAAAGAGGAACAGGAGAAGAAATATGACCTGAACTGGTAGGTAGTAGTTCTCTGGCTTGAATAAATCTTAAGAGTATTTGGGTGCTAATAGTTCACAAGTTTGCACTGGCAAAATGCTGCCTGGAATCAGCACAGTTAGCCTCCTGTCTTGCTTGTTCTGCGAGTGAACAAATAATTTTCTATATAAGTACCATTGAAATGCTGCAAGGAATTATGGGACCATGATCCTGCATAGATATAACGTGTGTTTTGAAGCAGGGAAATGTTTTTGCACCTACATCACAAGGAGAGTCCCTCCTAAACAGAAGCAATGTGCTTTTTGTTAGTTCTGCACAAATGTTTTCTATGCTGCCTTTCACAATAAATCTTTCGGGAGAACACTGGCAGTTCATAACGAGCACTGACCTGTGAAACAGAAGAAAACAGATATTGTTAAAAACCTTGGCTCGCTTGCTCAGGGGTCATGTGACAGGGCCAGGTAAATTTTGAAGCTGTGCACAGGGAGTTGTTTGAGCAGTACAACCTGCAATAACAACACAACCGACCCGAGTGTGTAAGCCTCTTTGCACTACCTGGCATGTTTAGCCCGATAAATAACATCACGAGACATGCATTCCCATCGCGCTGTTATTGCAGCATGACCCAGATGGGCGGCCAAGGGCTCTCCGAGTGCGTGGCTTGCTCTCAGAGAAAACAGGCAACGGAGTCAGGTGTCATAGAACCGTTGCTGTTTACACAACCCTGCCACCCTCAGCTCAGGGTGGAAGCAAACAACAGGAGACATCCTTTCTGACCACAACTTTTCAAGCAATTCTTGACCTCTGATCTTCTCCCTTGTCTTTCATTCAGGTCAAGCGCTTGCTTGCTACCGGCTTTCTTGTTTTTCTGGTGTTCCTGCTACAGACACCTAGGCGAACATATGCTACTGTCTGCAAGCACAGTATGTAGCCTGAAGATATACAGTTTAGCTTCTGCTCAGACATTCCTTCCCACGTGCCCTCTACGGGTGCTGTGCCTCCAGGAGGTGTCCATGGGGAGTGAGGGCCATGGACAGGGTGCAAATCTGCAGAGAGGTGCTGCAAAGCACTCCTGCCTTCCTCAGCTGCTGAGAGTTGAGAACGGCTGCCTGGTCTGACTGGAGGGATGGGGCCCACACTTGTGCCGTTGTGGGAGGCGGCTGTATCCAGATCTTGCACAAGACTGGTGAGAAGTTGAACTGGGACATTGTTTCTTCCTTTCAGTCATCAACTCTCCTAAAATACTCAACTATAGGTACGATAAAACACTTCATAAATTCATGTCATGTTCAGAAAATACTTCTATCCAAACAGTTAATCCTGAGGAGAGAGAAAAGATTTTTGAAAGTGTGGCATTTTTTTCTTTATTAAAAACAGGAAAATAGGCCTTTAGGAGTAGCTTTTCCCATTCTGAATCTAAAATATGTTTGGTTGAATAAACCATTTTCTTTGTCCTGAAATAAATGAAACAGTTCATTGCACGTAGAGCAGAAATAGCTGCTGGTCAGCCCCAAATGATCGTCTCAGAAGGATGGGCATCTGCCTGTGAGCAATGTCTTTCCCTGCTCTCCTGCTCTTAAGCTTCCTTTCTGCTTCTCTTCACACAAATTCATCCCTCCTTCCCAGCTGAACCATTTTTCACTGTGTTTGCTCTTCCTCCCTATTAATTTAATCAACTGAACAAATCTGCTGCTCTTCTGAACGGACAGGTGCCTTCTACCTCACCATCCTGCAGTCACCCGGCTCAGCCCCTGGCTTAGACGATCTCCCTGGCGGAGAGGTGGGTGGG
>Ga0065711_1001720_pt1 | contig 45582 bp, 32 predicted proteins | sample Hoacrofraction12_FD_59098 | JGI IMG/M metagenome (GOLD analysis project Ga0065711, IMG submission 59098) | Hoatzin crop microbial communities from Cojedes, Venezuela - Epithelial fraction 12 v2 (version 2) | ecosystem: Host-associated > Birds > Digestive system > Esophagus > Crop | place... | reverse complement strand
CCCCCCCCAGATGGCTTTAAATTATTGATTATGTTAAAAGAATTTTGTATCTTTTCCTCTGTATTTCTGTTGTTTCTTCTGCATTAAGGTTTAGTATTGATACACCCTGAAAGAGAAAAATGTCTCTTTCTCACTGGAAAGGTTTACTTCATTGAGTACAAAGTCCTAGTGTATTTATGAAATACAAGTGTGTATATATACTAAATCCTCAGGATGTTTTGGCTGGTTGAGAATTTCCTCTAACTTTTTCATGGTTACTAGATCAAGAGAGCTGGTGAATTTTGGCTGCTTTGTGCATGTGAATTTGGGTGGTGTAAGGACAGAAGTCTCTGGTACCTGGTACAGTTTCTGCTGCATGCACTACTGGCATTGGTAGCTGTGGGAGCTTACAAGTCCAAAGACACTGGTTTGTTTATTTGTGGATGCTGATTAATCCACATATGCAAAGTTAATATAACATGTATCCTTACATAGGAAGTAATTTGGGGAAGTGCCAGGATGTTTCCACAGGCAAAATCTCTTCTCGAATGCTCTTTTTTCACCATCCAGGTTTCAAGTTGGTCCTCTCGGAGTTCATTCAGGGCATTCCTGGTTTTAGGCATAGGTAGCTGAATGGTTTTTTTGTGTTTGCCCTCACTTTGAGTTAAACCCCTTCCTATTATGTACTAGGAGACAGAGTATGAAAAGAGTATAATATTCCTTTCACATTGACAAGGGCAGTCTAGAAGAATGTCCCTCCTCCTCCTTGTAGTAACCAGCTTTGGAGCTGATGACCTCTCAGGGTTTTCTGGTGGGGTTTTTTGTTTGGGTTTTTTTTTTTTTAAGTTAGAATGAAAAATTTCCTGTTCCTCTGCTAGAAACGCAGGGCACTCCTCCAGTTTGTTATCCACAGTTCCAAGAAATAGAAGCAATTCAGTGATTCTTTATAAAGCTAAGCAGTGAGAGGCAATAACGAAAGATGTTAGTGACTGAATTGTGTCCTTAATTTTTCAACAGAAAGCTATTTAAAGAAAGTTAAGTGACTCTGAACATGGAAAACTTACTTTGTCATGAAATTTTCCTGTTAACAGAAAACAAAATGACAGAGCCCCAAAACCTGAATCCAGCAAAACGATACCGGAGGCAAGATTGGCCTGGGGAGTTGTACGAAAATGGCTCGTTTTATTTTGCCAGGAGACATTTGATTGAGAAAGGCTACTTGCAGGTTAGTGCTTATGTTTTTTGTGCTCTTTAGAATAATACATCTTTTACTCTCGTTACTGAGGGTTCTGAATTCAGTAATGTATTTCTGTTTCTGTTGCAGTCAGTAGTAAATAACAGCACTTTGACCTCAGGACAGTTTGCTTATTATTTGTTACCTAACTGTGCTGTAGTTAGGACAGTTCCCGTAACAGAATCCTCCACAGCAAACAGATTTATACAAATAAGATTGAGCAGTATATAGCTATAAGCCTAAAACAATACAGTATTGAGTTTCACATCAGTTCACCAGGATGTAAGTGTGTGTCTTATAATTCATTTTAGTGTGACTAAGGGTGTGAAAGTGGCCTTCAGGCAGTGTTGTAGGCTTGTCATATAATCTATAAACTTGTATTCTTGGCCAGTTTAGTCTTATGCCAGTTTTGTACTGTAACTTAAAACAGTCTTTTTCCCTTTTCTGATGTTTACGTCACAGTGTAGTAATGCAGAACAAATGTATTTACTTAGCTGTCATTTTGTTTGTCTACAAGTACAGTCTCTTAGTCTTCTCATGCAAGACAGGTTCTCCATCTTACAGATAATTTCTAGTGTTTTTCAGCAAAACTGAAAAAATAACCCAGCCTAGATTTTTCCCTATTTGCAATGGGAATACCTTATGAGGTACATCAAGAATACCACGTTCGTTCTTCTCTCTTTTCCAGATATCTCACTAATGCAGAGGTACTGGCTTTCGGTCTCTATAGTTTGCACAGACCCATACAGTCCCAGCTAGTACTGTGTGGACGTGCAAGCATTGATCTGGCTAGCACAATTGTGTTGAATTCTCTATTTTATGAAGGCTGGGCCACCAGCTCTCTGAAGATCAGGGCTTTTATTTTTTTTAATTACATTGGGGTGTGGTGGATATTTTCTCAATTGATAAGAAGTCTTTGTGTAGATAGCAAATAAAAAATAAGCATACTCTTACTAAGTAAATGCTGAAGTATTACTATTTTACTGTATTAAAAGACCTAGTGAAATCAGTGTGACGTAATGACTATAATGCATAGCATCTTTCTTGCACACTTTCTCTAGTTGTAAAATGAAAATACTTATTAACCATTGCCTATAGAAAGTTGTTTCAAATGCTTGGTTCTGTGTCACTGGCAAAAGCATTGTTATTGATGGTTCGTTTATATATAAGCTATTGTCACCACTGTCTAGTCAGATACTTAACTTTCATTAAGTGGTACTAAATTGTACAGTTTCGTATTTGTATTAACCCGAGCAGAAGATTTTAATGGGTTCTATTTTATTTAGGGAGGTAAAATGGCCTACTATGAAATGCGTGCAGAGCACAGCGTGGATATTGATATAGACATTGATTGGCCTATTGCAGAGCAGAGAGTATTGAGGTAAAGGCACCTTTTATTTCTTTATTTCTTCGATATAGCTCATTGTTTCAAACTATGGTCATATGAATTCATAACATATGTGTAATGCAGGTAATCAGGATCAAAGATAATTGGACAACTTTATTTCTGCCCATTTTTTTTCTGTCTCTGTTGCAATCATCTGGATTACCTTTGCTAAATGTTTTGGTTTTGGGGTTTTAGGCTTCCATGGTCTGGAGCACATTTACTGATGCGCATGACTGGAAGTGTTTGTGTAGAAGGCGTGAGCTGATTACATTTTGCCAGCTGCCTTTTCTTTGCAGCTACTCTGCACCTCTCTAAGGAAATAATGGGTGGGAATGCAATATGTTTTGTGTGCCTTTATTATCCTTTACTCTGTTTTGGTTTTGCCCTGGATAAATGCTACAGGACATAACCTCTTATGCTAAGGAAATAAATCGCATCCCTATTTTTATATAGACGACATAACTGGGCTGTCTTTTGGATCATTCTGTTTTTCCTTTGAAGAGGGAGAATATATATGGATAGTGACAATGATGCTCAAAGACATTAGAAAAAAATAATTTAAAAGCTGATTCTTCTATCTGAAGGTCACAACTGTATCTGAAATATTTGGATTTGGAGTGTACAAAAACTTCCATCCTAAAAACATAACTTCTTTGTCTAGCTTTGGATATTTTGGCAAAGAGCCGTTAAAAGAGGTGAAGCTGTTGGTTTGCAGTATTGATGGATGCCTGACAAATGGTCGCATTTATGTGACGGAAGATCAGAAGGAAATGGTCTCCTACGATTATAGAGATACTGTTGGTATCAACCTACTAAAGAAAAGAGGAATCCAGGTAAGCGTCATTCTGAAGTGTGAGGCTTTATGTCTGATGTAACCTGAACATTAAGAGATTCTAAAACCCTGCAGCATGTAAGTTGAAGTTTCTTCAGAGTACTTTTGATCAAGCAGCATAATATATTGCTTCAGGGTTCATACAAATGTTATTCTCGGATCCCTTAGAGGAAAGTAGAAGTGTTTTGAGAAAGTTCTCAGTCTCTTTCGCAGTAGCTATAGCATCTTTCTCTTTTTGTCCTGGAAAAATATAGGAAAAATTTGTCATGGTGTTTTGCTAGCACAAATCATATTTTTCTGTGTAGTCTAGACACTTATTACTTAGAAGTCGACTTTACCAGGCAGGGATATGTTGTTATCTCTTGGCTGTAGAAGAGGAATAAATACCCAGGCAAATTAGTTGGTTCATACCTAGGTCACCCATGATTGTGGCAAAGAGGGGAAATCAAAGCCCAAACACTTTTATCTGCATAGTTGTTTTAACCATAACTTATGTACTTTGGAGTTGTAAGAATTTAGTGTAAATGAAAAGCTGAAACAACACAGATTGTAACATGGCTACCTTCATTATTATTGATTGTTATTACTGCTATTAAATTCTGCTGATCTGAATCTTTGCATGTATGCCTGTGCTGCTGCCTTTGATGTCGCTAGAAGACTTTTTTTGGGGTAAGAACTAAGTACAGATTTGGGCTGCCTTCGAAGAGCCTCAGTTCTATTGCAGCTAGAGATAGATACAGATAAGACAAAGGCAGCTACACCTCAAGTAGACTTCTGCAGATACATTTTTGGAGTGTATATTGCAGGATTTTCTTAGAACAGGTTAGCCGAGGCATTCATGACATAGTGTGATGCAGTGGTTGCTGCCTTGGGGCAGTGAAATGGAGTAGATGGTTTTTCAAATCTCCCTCAGCTTCGTTGTCTGTGAGGCAAAAGGTGGAGGAAGCTTGTAATCATTCTTTTGTTGCCTGTGAGAGCCCATTTCCATACTTGCTGTGACTTGGAATCTTTCATTAAAAACCTCCTGGGCTTTGTGCTGCAGTTTTAATTCTAGTATATGTATTTCTAGTAGATGTTGCTGATATACTCTTGCTTTGTGCACCACTCCTGTTCATTCTGTGCTTGAAATCAGTGCCAAGGATTTGTTATTATTTCAAAGCAGTTAGGGAAGAGAAGCTTTTCCACAGCTTGGACAGAAAATTTCGAGGGGCTGTGTCTGAGATTTTTTAAAAATTCTTCTGCAATAATCTTCTGGTTTTAGCTTGCCTTCTACATCGTTTCTGAAATTTCAAATTCAGAATGAATTTGCAGAGATTAGTGTGCTGTGCTACTTCAGTCTGTTCAGTGTTCTGTTGATGCTCTGAAGTCCTACTGTAAATAAAATTATGTCATTAGGTAGAGGAGTCACAGAAAATAGTTCATAATATTCTACTTCTACAAGTATTACAGAAATCTTCCTTGGGACGTCTCTTATTCCTTAGCGTGGCTTAATTAGATGATTTTGCGCTAGATAGTCAGCATGCCACTGTACTGCGATATCCAGTATTTTATTTGGTACATGTTGCCTTTAAAAAGACAAATGTAGATTTCTTTTTTTGAACCTCAGGGAAGCCTACAGAATGGTATTCCACTTTCCCAAAGCGACTTTAAGACTGTAATGTGGTTTTGGATGCTAATCACTTTGGCTCTGAGTTTTGATTGAAGAAACCAGTTGTTCAATGCTTTTCTAATATCTGAGAGACCTTCTGTGAGCATGTCTTATTTCTTTCTACGTAGAATTTCTTCTAACTTGACTTTATTTTAATAGGTTCGACTCATCTCTGAAAGAGATTGTTCAAAAACACTGTCAGCCATGCAGCTGGGATGTGTAGCAAAAGTTAGTGCAACAAATAAATTGCAGGTCCTGGAGGACTGGCAAAAAGACATGGCTTTGAGCTGGAAAGAAGTTGCTTACTTAGGTCAGTTCCTTTTTTTGGGTAGTAAAATTTCTTACAGTATACACAAATACAAAGTTGATAGTGCTGCTCAATTTCAAAACACTTTGCTCTTTGTTAATACACTGAACTTAATGGGATTGACATGCAAGTTATAGCACACAAACACCAAAAGCAGGAATGTATTTGAAGGCTTGTTAGGGTACAATCTAAATACTAAAGGCATTGATGAATCAGTGTCTAATTTGGTAAGGGAAGTCTTAGCTGTTTTTGTGATGAAATTTAGGAAAGCCTTTGATACGACACAAGCATACAGTTACAGCTCAGAATTTTGAACTGATTCTAGCTTGTTTCAGGTGGATATTGTATATATTATATTCTGAAATGGAAACAAGAAACGGACAGAATGAAAACTGAAAACCATGTGATTCTGTACAAAATTATATTTCAGTGACAGCTTAAGCGTATAGTCCTGCAAACGCTTACTCAGTTGCTCACATAATTTTTCCACTCTTAAAAGTACCATTCTCTTGCCTGAAGATTGTGTGCAGTGTGATCAGCATTTACATGTATTACTAACATTTTCTGAGAACTGACTCATATGTGCAAAGTAGTGTTGAGCTGTTGAGATTAAAATTGTGGCAAGAATACAATTTTTAAAAAATAGATTAATATGTACATGAAGAATACTGAGTTTGCTCGGTTTTGCCCTCTGTGATATTTTGCCTTGTCTGTCCTCTTTCTCGATAGGAAATGAAGAGTCCGATGTGGAGTGCCTGAAGAAGGCTGGCCTGAGTGGTGTGCCTGCTGATGCTTGTGTGGTTGCTCAGAAGGCTGCTGGTTATATTTGTAAAAGCAATGGTGGCTGTGGAGCTGTCCGGGAGTTCGCAGAACACATATTCCTGTTGTTGGAAAAAGTGAACTCTGCAAGAAAGCAAATGGAAGAAATGAGTTCAGCAGGAAAGGAAACAGGGGGGGAAATGAGAACAGCAGGAGAGGAAAAAAGGAACTAATGAGAGAAGAGTAACGCAGTTGGTCAGTCCTGCTTTTCTTCTCCTCCTCTCTCAGTAGGTCTGTATCCCAAAGGATGGCTTATCTTTGAAGTTTGACACTGCAGTAGAGTTAAAAAGTTGTTTCCCTCTGATTTAAGGTCCCACTTTGATTAAGCACTGATACTCATGATCGTATGCTGATAATCATGATCATATTCATTATTATTTTAAAAGCCATTTAAGTGCAATGGAAGGAATGCTACAAAAGGTAGTGTCCTGTAAATCTGTCCTTAATCATTACACCTGTCCTACAGGAATGATGCGTCTTTATTTCATCATCTGGGTATTTTCAGGGATCAATGATTGTGCATAACTTGAGGATTTGTAATTCAGACTTTAAAAAAAATTCTGTCAGTTTTGCTCATTTTGTTTACAATTCTTCTGTCAAATGTCAACATGATGTTGTAGCTGTGTGCTTGTTTTTTACAGGATTCGTCTGTAGTAAGGAAGAGTTTTAGCATATGCTGGAGAGGTCAGGTGTAAAATAACTACCAAACTTCTTCCTATATTTTTAAAAGACAGCTCAGTTACTGTAAAACCAGTTAATATTAGTATTAGTAAAGAAAAGCACTTAAGCATGTGTTCAATTTTAAGCTCATAGATAATTAAATGGCATTTGGAACTGTGCCTCTTATCTTTGTTTATACTGGGTTTTACTGAAGTGCTTAAATTAACATACTCAAATACTTTGCCAAATTTGGAGTTACATTTCTTCTCTTTGCAGAAACTTGGTTTCTTTCTATGAAGGGTTTATTACAACCACTAGTGAGTAAAGGCAAAAAAACCCAAACACAACCAAACCTTTAATGCTTATTGTATGGAAAAGTAACTGCTGTTTAAGAAAAACCAAAAGATAGTTGTTGATTGTGGGTTGTATAAAATATATATTTAGACTATTTTTAGCATGTTAATTTAAAGCTGATGTATATGTATGTTTGTATTTATGGAAAATGCAATTTTTAACGTGTCTTGATTTAAAGAACTCTGTATCTGTGTAGATTTGTAGAACTGACACTAAAAATATGCATCAGTTTTTGATCCTAGTGTTTACCAATGAGTCAAATTCTGCCTTGGGTTGTGCTAGAAAATAAAAAACACCTGGGTACACAGGCAATTACTACTGAGGTGAGTAAGAATGGCTTGTCATTTTGTTTCTCTGCTAAATAGACAATCCCAATATAATATCCCCTGTTATATTGCCCTCTGGTTAACTTTGTGTTTATTTCCTTTTGCAAAGCAAAATTTTAAACTGAAATACTTTTACCACCTATCTACAGTAGCAAGGTCAACAGGTGAATGGTTTACTAATTAGCTCTAAGTTATTTAAGTATTTCCTTTCAGTGAGGTTTTAGGCTTCTGCATTGGATAAATCCCATGGACTCTAGTAACAGGAGTGCCACGTTTTGGACAGAACAATAGACTGGATAGATAGATGAATGATTTTAGTTGTATAAACTATGTGGTAAAGCTTCGGAGGTTCAGACTGGATGAACAATTCAGGTTTGATAATGTCATATAGAATTGGCCAAGCTTTTGGTTATTTCACCTTTGTCGTTGTCAAGTAAGTTGCTGACTGATTTCAAGAACCGTTTCCTGTGAATAGGTAACTTTAAACAAGGTGACCGTGATGAGCTTGATTCCCGTTGTTTTTATGTTGGAGAAAGCAAAAATATGAGTAGTGCAACTATAACAGAAATTTGAGCTGGCAGTACTGTTTGTAGCTTACTATTTGAATCAAGAACTCTGCTAATGTTTCAGCTGCGTGCTGAATGTGCTGCGTCTACGTTGGGTCTCTACCCAAAATTTCTACATGTATCGGAAATAAATGCGGAAACACTTTTGTATGAGTGTTGGTAATGAGCAGAAAGAAATGGTAGCTGATCTGTAAGCATTTTCACTGTGAGAAATTCTTGTTTAGAAAAATGTGGTATAACCTTATATTGGGCATATAGGAAGAATATGAACAATAGAAGAGCTCTAGAGACTATTTACAAAATAAAGCCTGTTTGAGGTATGGGAGATGCATGATCCGCTGCCTGAAAGGTTCAGATTTGTGTTGCCCATACTGCAAGGGAAAACCAGAATATGAACTAGAGTAGCGTGAGAGCTGTCTTAATTACACCTCTTGATTTTATAGAAGATCCTCAATGATATGAAGGGTTTAGTGGTCACAGAGTCAGAGATGGTGAGGAGAAGTCTAACAGTCACCTTAAAGGGGAAATCCCAGGTCCCGGGCAAGCTGCAAAAGTGGAATATCTTGTGCCAATGCGTGTTGTTCCAGCAGATATCCTGGCGCCGTGATTGCCTTTTGTTAGAGGTGTGTAGTTCACTCAGGCTAGATTTCAGTGGTCATTTTTGTTATAGTGGGCTAATTTTGGAATAATCTCTTTTGGTCATGTGAGCACTTGTTTTTTACTTTAAATTGCCTAGTATATTCCAAAAAAGATCTGAGATACTGTGGGCTGTTTTATCATAATTTCATGAAACTGAAAGAAGTAAATTATGTAATATTTTGTCATAAGCTATTATGAAAAAAGAGCTGATAAACTGAATTTTGAACTAAACAGTTTTCTTTAGTCTTTTGAGTAAAGAATGGTTATGGGGGATTTATGATGAATTCGTATGTTGTAAATCATGCACTTCCAAGTTCATGTGCCACATGAATGGATTATACCTGATGAAGGTAGACAAATTTTATGCCCAAGTTAATCATGTGCACACGCAGTCAGTGCCTGAAGATCTTCATCTTGATCTGATCTTGGAGGCAGATCTTGAGCATTTTGTGTGTGTCGTTATACCCTCTTGAATAAACTTCTTCACTTGCCTGTGTTCCGTGTTTTCAGATCGCTGGTTTCACAGCGCTGTGTGCTTTGTGCCTGTGTCTGTGAAAAGGTAGGATTCATCTCTCTGTTGAGCAGTCAAAGCCTGCTCAGTGTTTCTGTAGAAGGATAATCTTGTAAATTGAGCAGAACCTGATGAGAATTATTTGGCAGGATGTTCTCAGAGAAAGTTCTATTTTGATTAGGCCTAGATATATCTGCTAGCTTTGGCTGTTTGGTGGCCCTTGCCAGGAAAGTTGAGGAGAGGGAAGAAAGATAGGCAGTTACATATTGTCATTACATTTGCTAACCTTGGCACAAGGTGTAGGGTCTAGCCCTGCACCTACTTTTGGCTCCATTAATTTATTTTTATCTGATCTTTGGCCTATTCAGTATATGTTTCTCTCCAGTTCTGTGCTGTTTTCCGTAGGGTGATGTGACATATTCTGACCTTAGTTCATTTCAAATCAATATGAATCATGTAAAAGTCAGCCTTTTGAGGTCAGAGAGATTTTACAGTACGTAGTGATTTCAAGTTCTTAATACTTTTAAACCTTGAGCACACATTAGTTAACTAGCTTTTCCAGAGCTCATCTGGGTAGGTAGTTTTCTAAATTATATTTTCTATTAGTACTCTCTTAAAACACAATTTCCTGTTTCCAGAAATAACTCCAAATGAGTCTAGTTACAACCAGCTGGACCAATTATCCTAGATCTCAGCATTATAAGAGCAATAATAAGATGTGTCCAGTGGAAGAAAATCACTGTATTACGCATGTACCTGTTGCATAAAGGAGTTAGAAAAACTTGTCACTAATGCATGTATCTGAAAAATGCTTGGATGATAGGTTCGTTTCTTGTTCTCAGAGAGATTAGTCTATCCCCATTTCTGATCCTAGATATGTTTATGTATGTGGCCCTGGTTTGACAGAGCTTTCCCACTACTAGAGGTACTGGTGGAAAGAGAAACATTTGGGAGCAGTCCCATTCTATAGCTGTGTCCCACACCTCTGTAGCATTACAGACCGCTTCCCCTGAAAAGGTTGCCATTATTTTCTTTTTGCAGATGGAAGGATTTTTTAATTGTTTATAAAAAAATGTGTTAAAGGGAACGAGCACTAAGCAATGTGGAGGCAATGATGCCAAATTATTCAGGTTAGTAAAAAGCAGGGCTGATGAAAGTGAACAGGTATATATAATGAGATGAGCTTAATAGAATAACAATCCTAATGTTATGTAAAAAAAAATCCATTTCTACTGAGCACTTACAATCCAGAAAAATATCTGTTGGTTTGAAGTGTGTGCTAATAGTTAAAGCAAACTGAATTTTAGGAATTATTAGGAAAAGTGTGTAGAACAAAAAGGAAAAAAAGTAATTATTCCACTGTATAAATCAGTGATTCATGTGTATCTTCAATACTGCATGGTTTTGTTTCTTACACGTTAAAAAAGTTGTAGCACTCAAAAGGTTTGTGGAAGGATAAAAAGGATGATGAAAGGAAGGAATCAGGCTCAGTGTGAGCAAGAGCCAAGTAAGAATTCTTCGCTTTGGAAGAAGGATGACTGAAGGGAGTTGTGTTATATATCTGTAAAACTAAAAGGGACGGGGAGCGAGGGAAAGACCACTGAAGAAACTGGCAGTGACCAAAAGCAGATGCCTGAGAAATATAAATTTGCCATGTAGTATTTGCCAGTTTTTCTGTGGCCTCAAAACATTTGCAGCTCATGGATTTCCAAAGATGGGTGTGACTTACAGACATTTAGTAAACCTCAGCACACTTAAAACAGCCTCTGGTTCTGAACCTTGGTTTCTTCCTCCTATTTCTTGTATGGGAAACACCCAAGTGCATTTTTATCTGTATTTCATCATATGTATCAGTAGCTCATTCTGAAATGTCGATGTGTAGCTCTGGCACAGTGAGGAGCAGGAGCAGGCATTACATTCCAATAGGAATTAATCATCTAATCTTATTGAAAATAGGGCAAAAGTGCACACAGAACTGTGTAAGAGTATGATGACGTGAGCTGAATTGGCATCCATTGGCCTTAGATACTAATGGTAAATTGATTAGGAAGTTCTTGGACAAATTTGAATTGCAGGTTTTGAGAATATTCAGGAAAATATCATGTGCTTGTCCTGTTTGTTCACATACTCTTTCAGACACATTTCTGGGATAAACTCTGATGTATGTCTGAGCTAGGATGGCCACTCCTGTATTAAATGTGGGGTTAGTCTCTCAAGGGATGTAACTTTTAACTTAAGGCTATAGTTGCACAACTTTTTATTGCCTGTACAGTCCATGTAAGAGTTTGACTATTTTTATTCTCACACCTTTTTTTCCTGGTTACCTGTCATTACAGCAACGCAGTCTCAGGTTGGAGCGGGATTCTTCTGATCAGTGATGCCCAACTGAAGTGTTGCAATTGATTACTTGAAGCCTGGTCTAAAAATCTTGAGAATGGGATGAAGTAATCCAATGTAGACAAATATAAAACACCCCTGTTCATCTGGCTTAATGGACTCAAATATTTCTTCAGAATGTTTATCGTGATCTGCCTTTGGATTCATTCAATTCTATGAATGCTGCCATGTGTTCCCTTAAAGGAGCTGGAGCTACACTTGCACCAGACTGGAGTGTGAACAAGTTTTATGGGCAGTAGTTCTGATGACTCGCAACAAGCCCTAGTCCTGACTCGTCACGTCAGTGTATCAACATCCTTGTGTCTTTGTGCACTCTCCCTGTAAGAAAAGCTGGGCTGTCTGCAAGCCATGCTGCTTTTGACTTCTTGCTCTCGCATGCTTCGTCCACTTCCAGGTTTTTACCATCATGTCACTGAGCACCTTGCAGCTTGTAAGAGTGAGGCTTCCCAGTGTTTAAAGAAAGCGCACATTTGATGTGTGATGAAAGCCAAGAGATTTCAGAGGTTTTCAGGGTAAAGTTGCAGGCAGTGCATGGCAGTGAAGAGAGCAATGAGCTAACTGGAGCTGTGCCTTGCGGTGCATCTGTACTGATGCCCCCGCTGAGAAGCGGGGGAACTCAAGTCTGGGCTGCTTCAGTTAAGCTGCTGTCACCGGTGTCTGAGCTTGGATAGCAGAAAGATGCACAAGCTAGCTTTGTATTGCTTTTCATCCATCTGCCAATGAAGTCCTGCTGTACCTTTTTTATTGTAATGTAGGTAAATCCTTAATTTAGCCAGCAGGCAATGCTGTAAACTGTGTAATTCCTCATCCCTCTTAAGTAGCTAGGCAACTAAGTGCCGTTTGAGCAGCATAGCCGTACATACCTGGCTGTTGGATTAAGGCTAAGTAGTTTACCAAGGTCACAAATGTCGGAGAACAAACCACAGTTAACCTTTGTTTCAGCGACAGGCCTTGCAGGCAGAAAAAGCAAATCTGCTTTTATTACTCCCAAGTGTCGATATTTGCTTATAAGTGAATGCCATCGTCTGTCCCATTGTCCTGTCTCTACTGTGGCTGCTAGTAGATTCTCAGTGGTGCGGGTTGATCATTCCCAGGTACCTCCTTGCAGACACTGGCAGTCAGAAATGAAGGACTTCGTAAGCAGGCTATGCATCAGGACTGTCCCTCGATACCTGGAGACAGACCTGCTCCCCCCAAACCTGTGTCTGATTCCCTTTAGGGTATCCTGCTGCTTTTGAGCCCCGCAGCACCCTGCGAAAATGAACGCAGAATTCTTGTGTGGAGCTTTGCAGTTAGAATGCTGCAGTCAGTAGATGTCAGTGAAGAACAAATATTTCTGTTCCTTTCGGAGGCAGCGCTGTTTCCCTGTTAACTGGCAGGAAGCCTGGGTGGCTGCAGAGCCTGCACCAGGGTGGACATGTCCCTGGTGCTGTGGGGTTGCGGTCATCCCAGAACAGCTGTTTCTCCACTTGGCATCGGCCTGTGGGACCAGTTTGGAAGGAGGCCGAAAGGAGGCACGGCGATGTAATGGGTGGCCTCATGCTTTTCTGTCGCTGGGTTTTTCACTCAAGCAGCTGTTGGGTGCTCCTGCTTGCTCCCTGTTGGGACCACGAGGTGCCACCACTCCACTCTGCTTGGCCAAGGAGAAGACTTTTCCACGGGAGGCCAGGAAGGGCAATGCCTCACCAGGCACACCCACTGTCTTTCACTGTCCGCTATGGTGTACAGCCAGGTAAACAGACTTAGGAACAGGGGAGGACTGTCTCCTATCAAAGTTTGTAGAGAAGTTGTCTCATGGTTGCTGGTCCCTGAAAAGAAGGTGGGTTGTGGTGATCTGCGAGGCTGGAACTGGTAAAAGGGTGATACGGCCACTCAGTCCTTTTTTCCCTTTCTGGGCATGGTCTTTCAGCAATCGCTTTGACCCCCACGCTCAGCCCTTTCTGTCAGGCTTGGTTTCTCCTGTCCCGTCCCCAGTGGGTCTTTGCAGCAGGATTGCCCTTGGCTCTTTGTGGTCTGTAACTGTCTTTCCTCTCTCATCAGCTGGTCATGATGTGAGTCCCGAGGAAATTCGTTCTGGTCCTCCATGTTTAGTTTTCCAGCTGACAGGTGGTTACAAGTTAACCCTTGTCTTGGTCCCCCAATCATCTCTGCTCTACTTAGACCCAGTGCAGAAACCCACCAAAAGATCTCGTGCCCTGAGTCTTCTCTATTTTCCTGTGACTTCTGGCTTCAGAGATTATCAGAACTGTCTCAGATTCCTTCCTCCGCCTGCTCTTCCCCCCTCACTTCTCCAGACTCAATGGCATCTTCTACTAGGTGTTCCTGAAGCTGCTTGGTGAGATTTTTTCACCAGTCATTGTTTTTCTCCAAGAAAATGCTTTAGGCATCAAACTCATTGTATCAGAACTGATGTGACTTGAAGTTTAGTAAACATCCTTGCTAGGATGTTTACCTGAGTACCTTTTCTTCTCTGAGAGCTACTTTAGAAGATGGTTGTGTGATATTTTCAGGGAAAAGATCCTAGAAGCCTCACGTCTCAGTTCTGATGGCATAAATGTTTAATGCTGTCCTCTCTAATTAAATCAACCTTGAGAAGAGCCCTTACTCAGGAAGGTGGAATATGTTACCCGAATAGGAAAGCAGCGTTGTAACCATTCACACGTAATAGAGATTGTACACGTCTGTGTTCCTTCCAAACCCAGTATTTCTGTGGTCTAGGTACATTTTGGACCAGTGTTTATGTATTTTGTAGGGCTGAAATTTATCTTCAAAAGTTTTAACTGCCATAGAAAGAAGAAAGTAAAATGGAGAGGGGAAGAGACATTTTTACAGCATCTTACTATGGAAGTTTTGAAAATTTTTGAACGTCTCCATGACCTGCCAAAATGACTTGTGGAGCCCAGATTGACAATTCTTTGAAAAATTACGTTTGAATCCCTCTGCTACAGTCACAGGAAAGGGAGGGGGAGTAGCAGAACAGTGGGGAGAGCAAAGGTAAAGAGGATGAAAGAAATGGTGGGCGTAGCGACCGCTAGGAGACCCTGGTTGCCAGTGGCTACCATCACATACCCCCCGTCCTTCAGGAACAGTGCCCAGCCTAGCTTTCTGGACCTCTGATGCAGGCAAGTTTTGCTACGCTGTCCGCAGCGGCGCTGGGCTGTGCCAGTGCCTGGGACCCTGTCGTTTTCCTGGCAGAAGCTGCTTTCCTTCTCAGGCTGTTACTGCTGAGCAGTTGCTGCGCTGTACCTTGGGTGTGACTGCGTTGTGTAAAGCTTAACTAAAGCTAGATTTCAAGCACTTGGAGATAAAAAGTGCTGTGTAAGTACAAGGTGTTACTGAGAGGAGCTTTATTTTAAAAGTCCATTTAACTTTGCAATGCAGTGGTGGAGGTCAGACAGCTGGCAAAACACTGACTACTTTATATTCTAATGCAACCCCTTCAGCCAGTTCGGGACTGTACGCTGTAACACCTGCGTTGGTCCACATGATATGTCCTTACCCTGTCCCTTCACACACAGTTTCATATTGTGAACATACATATGCTTACAGCAGTCTTTTTAATGCAGTTAATAAACTCGCTTATAAACTTCTTTTACCCACGGACCCTTTGGCTTTTTTCCATACTCAACGGGCTGGAAAAAATAAGTCTTAGAGTAAAATGTTTAAGCATCTTCATTAGCCGACCTCTTGCCATTTATTAATAGTGGAAGAATGACACCTGAAAGGAGGGCAGCGCTGGTTCATGGCATTTTAGAGGGAGAGAGAATGATTTTAGTGTCAGAAGAGCAAAGCAGCACAAACAAGCTTCTGGTTTCCAAATGGGTCATCTGCATAAAACAGAGCTCAGGGCAGCATCTCCCTTAAATTGTGTTGAACTGGCAAATGGAGAGGGACGGCAGTCAGACAGGCTTTTCTCTCTCTGAGCTCTTCAGCAGACAACTTCGGTATCACTTGTGCAGACGCAAGATCGGTAGGCGTTGTTGTCAGCTTGCACAAGCAAGGTATGAAATCATAGGGCTGTGGGGCAAAGGTGAAGCACTGGTCTAGAGAGAGCGTTAGCGTTCACTGTAAGCAAGCCCACACCTCAGCTTTTCAGAAAGAACGCACCCAGAGGATGAGCCTGCCTGGCAGATGGGTGCCCGCAGAGCACGCAGGAGTCGGAGCAGAGTAATCGTGCTTGTTGGCCTGAGTGTCTTTTCAATCAGCTTTTGCTGTTTTTTCTGCCTGCTGATGCCTTGGAATTGTGTGGTTGGGAACAACTACTCTGGGGAGAAAATGGTTTGTCCTTAAAGCCAGCCTACAAAGCAAGCTGGAGGTGAGGACAGAAAATGCATCACGGAATAAATGAGAACATCTTCACTGCGTCCCTAGAACAGTCCCTCGGATGGGAACACAGGCAGCTGATTCTTGAAAAATCTTTCTTATCAGGGCAGGGTGAATAAGTAACCTGTGTTCGGATTAAACTGTCTCTGAGTAGTGGTTTGTTTACCCCAGTGGAACTCTTGAGTTCTGTTGCACAAGGACTATGAAGTAAAGTGGAACACTAGAAACAAGCATTTTGCAGGAAGAAAGTCAAATAGGAAAAAACAACATTTATAGTTCCCTAATATATGGTGCAGAAATTTGCATGGATTTATATCAATTGCATTTAAAACACAAACACTATACAGTGCCTAACCCAGAAATAAGTTACATCAAAAACTACATATTGTAAAAAAGAAAAATGAAAAAATGTTTTGTAAACAAATTTCACTTCAGATCTTCAAACGTACAGCTGCAGTTTTCAACTTCAGTATCGATGGCAACGTCCAGTAAGATAGGCACTTTCCAAATTGTGATGAATCAGGGAGGGACCGAGTCTGGGGTCAAATCTTTGGTCATTTTCTTATTATGTGTTTTTAGACGTTTTGTATATTCAGATTCTTCTGGGTTTGTTTTTTGTTTTTTTCTTAACATCTTAGGTAAAATTTCTAAATCAGATCTAAGAAGTCAATTTGTATCCCCTGAGAGATAAATAAATAAATTATATAAATGATAAAGTAGATTTCGCTCTAGAAAAATGAGTCTGACACCTGACCCTGTAAAACAGTATACATTTGCCCACTGAAAACTGAGTTAAGCTCTGGCATTGTGTCAGAATTTTCCTATCCTCGAAATCTCATGTTTACACAATCCTTTCTACTGGAAGGGTTATAAACAGAATGAGGGCCCCCATTCAGAATTTCCCACCAGTTGCTCCATCTGTTTGTTGGTAACTGGGTATTGTTCTTCACATGGAGTCAAAATTCATAGGTGAGATTTTTCGCCATTTTGCTGAGTTTCATTTTCTCATTAAAAATCTCCTCAAACCTTAGATTCTGCTTTGGGGTGAAATGGTTCTTCCAATCACCAACAGTGCCTAGAAGAGCAGGAGCAGAAAAAGAACAGAGAGGCTAGCAATACACGGTGCAGAAAACACTTTAAAGGCAACCTAGTTTTGTTCACGTTGCAGTTGGCACAAATTATTAATATGTTATTTATCATAGTCTCTGCAGTAGGTCATGATCGTGAGTAATTGTTTTACTGGTCTGGTGAGACTCTGGTGGAAGCAGCTGGATCATCATCCATAAAGGCTGTTAAACTCTCAGCCTCAGACATGGTTAGCGCCAACAACACTAACTGGTAGATGAAGAGCAGCAGATTTCCTAGGTGGAATTAGAGCTCTTGGTCATCTCAGCAGAGAGGCATCTTGCTGCACGTAGGTATACGCAAGTTAAAGGGCTCTGCCTGGGTTCTTATCACAGTCAGTAGAGGGAAATGGTTACTTCCCAGCTGAAATTAATCTCATCCTAATCAACATCTAGAACTTGTCAAATGAATGTTGCCCCAAAAGCAGCTGTATGTCTCTACTGACTAAAGAAGACTCCTAAAAATGAAGCCCAGAGTGACCTGATAGATGAATCCCACCCTCACACCCGCTCCTGATCTCTGGAGTTTTCTACAGATGAGGTGTCCCACTACTTAAGTGGGCAGTTAACTACTTCTGGGTGACCATGCACACTTGTGTTCAGTAAAGCATTTCAACTGTTATCCACTTGGAGCAAACAGGAAAATGTTTTTTAAAATGACATATTTTAATGCGAGAATGCTTACAGTTCACCCTCATGTGCATCCTCTAAAGATCCTGCATCCCCAAACTGCTGCCTAAAATAGCATTCTGGACAGCAGGGGCAAGAAAAGAGAGCTGGAAGAATAATGGATACGTATAAATCTTTCTGGCTGAAACTAGTCAAAACCCCGGGATTTGCACAGGAACTACTGGGAAGTGAAACTGTTGGGATTTTTCAAGTTTTTCAAGATATCTTTGTCAAAGTTCACTGACTTAGAAAAGCGTATCTGATTTTTTTGTTTGTTTTTTATTGACAGATTTTATTTTGGCATTTGCTTCAGCTTATTGGTAAAAGCATTCTGAGTTAGCAAAATGTACTGTTTTCCTATTTATTAATTGAAACAACTCTTAGTTTTAAACTGTCTATTATTGTTCAAAAATTAACTAAGTAAAAAAAGTCAAAATCCATCTAAACATTGTCCAAATCTGAGGAAGCTTCTGAAACGTCAGGAGCAAGAAAAAGCTTCTGCAGGTATTTTAAAGTCACGTCTGAGCTAAACACTGTTGAAGATTCTACCGCGGATTCCAGCTTGGCCAACGTCTGAAGGCTACCTACGAGGCCATCAGGTGACCGAGTCATCCATGCTTTCATTGTTGTCATTGTAAACATATTCCTTTTTCAGGAAGATTTCAATAAGATAAGAGGCAGTACGGAGGATAAAGGGTATGATCAGTCTCCCTCGAAAGGAATGTGTCTCACTCATTCTAGTAAACTAAGTGACCTTGGCTGGTGGTATCAGAGGGGACATGTTGTAAAAGACCAAGGTGGTCAACTTTTAGATAAAAAAACCCCAACAGATAAAAGAGTAATGCTTTGTGAACCTTTCCTTTTAACTCAAAAGCTCCCACCGAGCAATACTAGTCAGACTGTTGTTCCAACTCCGTGCTTCTCTAGTATAAGTGTGCATTTGCAACCAGACAACGTAGAAAGTGATTTTTAAGATGGCTTCAAACCGAAAGCTCCTGTCACTGCTTCCCAGGGCTGACCTGAAGCCTCACTACAGCCCGGGAAAGACCGGGACTGCGGCCTCTGGCTGGATTCCTGCTCCTTCCGCAGTGCTGAGCCTGGCCCAGGGCACTCACCTTTTCGGAAAATCAGCTTTCTGTTGGATGTCAGTGCACAAACTGTGTGACTGGGATCACTGTTTTCCTTTTCTGTGTCATGTTTCATTTCTGAGAACGAGGACTTCTTGCAGATGTCTTGGATATCATTTTCACTGATGTTTAAACCCAGGAACAGAATAATTTCCTTTACAATCTTAGGGAGATCCTGAGGTACAAGAAAAATAAAGCTTTTATATTTCTGAGCTGATTTATTTGCTTTCATGCAAAGCTAAACATGTCATTAGACTGTGTAGATGACAGGTACAGTAGATTTGATTCCCCTCTTACCCATGAGAAATGAGTAAATGCGAAGTATTTGATATCAAATACAATTACATTGCCAATTTTACTCCTAGTTCAGGCACTGTGTTCTCCTGTCCCTCAGAATTATTTCACTGGGAATAGAGAAATACTCGAAACTCAGCGTCTGTGTAAGTAGCTTATTTCATTTGAAGTCCGATATCTAGAGATCCAACAAGTGACTCAGGATCCCAAATGGCTTGTTTATATTCCTTGTAGTGGATTTTTTTTTTTTTTTCAAAAAAAAGGAACAGAACTATTATAAAGGAAACACTAGAAAGTATTTTTCATTCATCCCAAAATTCATTCTCTGAACGTGAAGTGATGTTGGTAGTTGAGTAGTAATTTCCTTTTGTAAAAACTTTCTTCCTGACCCTCCCAGCCTCTAATTTTCTTTTTTACTGGGAGCACAAGTCCCACTGACCACAAGTAGTTCTGTTGTCTTCTGTCACGTTTTGAAAATTTTACCTGAAATGTCAGGCAGAGCAGGTTAATGTGTGGCCCTCAACAGATGTCCTTGGTTGGTCTCTCCATAGGACCAAGAATAAGAAACTTAGAAGCCTTCCTGCAGCCTGGGGAAACTCCTGTAATATGTGTCTCACCCTTGCATCTGTGAAATGCGGCTCTCACAGGGTTGGATAGTCATATAACCTGTGCAGTCAGAATTAGCTCACTGATACAAAGTTCTGTGCAAATATATAATACGCTCAAAGTCATACATTCACATTTTCCTTCTTTCTCCTGTTTCATTGTAACTTGCTCTTTGATATTTTAATGATGTTAATTTACAAGTAATGCATTCTGAAAGAAGAGCAGAGAGCATATTTACCTTCTTCATGTCTTCATAGAACAAAAAGAGGATGTTTCTGTCATTTTCATGTTCTTCCCAACTTAGGAAATGATCAAACCAGGATCCACAGACAACTGATAAGAAAGCCCATGTAAAAGAGATTTATATAAACTTTATTCATAAATAACGCTGACTGTATCTCACATGTTTAGCGGAATGATCCCTTCTTGGTGTGTACCCTGTGTTCCTTGAAAAAGGATTAAATTCTCTTTGTGAATGGCTCAAACTTAGAGTTGAAGAGGTTACCATTCTTGTTGGAATGAGATTTTGTATCAGAGATGCAGATGCGTTTCTGAGAAATGATTCTATAGTGGGAATAGGCTCCAAATCTAAGGAAAGGCCAGTAATGAAGGAAAATGTACTGGGCTAACAAGATGTGAGCATCTCAGCAAATGTCTGCATGTCTGTGGTCACAGCTAGAAATGTGATCTCTTCACTAGGAAGTGAAATAAGGAGTCTGCTAAATGGAGCACACAATTAGCTCTGTTTTGTCCCAGCAAAAGGGAATTTATACTATTATTCAAACTCAAAGAAGAGTTATGTAAAGACATTATTAAGTAAATACATCATTCAGCCAACAACACAGATAATTTATGGTTTTATAGATGACTTATAGTACTTGTGTTTTTCTGAATGGTCCTTTTGCTGAACCATGGGAGGGAGCTAAATTTCATCCTTCTTTTATAAAACAAAATTCTGACCCTTCTGGTTGAAAGACAAGATGGACTGCATTACCAGATGAGTTGAAAGACTCCTGTAGGGTGATGAGAAGGGGTTTGGACAGAGCAATCACAGCAAGCATGCTCCAGAACTGCGATTTTTCTTTAAAACTGTCCCCAGAGAAGTATAATATTGTAATGGGCGTCATTTTGGTTGCAAACTTTGAGTTGTAATGAAGTATTTTCCCGAATGCTTCAGTCTGTAGCTGCCTCCTGCGCATAAAGCACTGTCTAACTGCAAGGCATGTGTGCTCCATGGTGTGCAATTAAACCCTGCTGTCCTGGTCAAACACAGTGGAGTTGTGGTCAACCACAGCATAGAGTCACTGTGTTAGCTTCAGGGGTACAGCATACAGCCTCGGAGACTCCAGGCACAGCATCCCAGTTGTCTCTGTGTGTTCTCACCCGTGTTCTGAACTGAGATTATCTGTGCAAGAATACTACAGGATCTGAATCAAGCAGCGGAACCTTCATATATTTCTATTAGGAGCAAAAATGACAGCCTCTCCCTCTTCTTCCATAAACTTCTGTTGTAACCAAAATAGTCACCCTTTTATGCCATGTGTAAGCACACAGATAATAGAAGATGGCTACTAATTTACAGATAAATGGGAGATGCCTTTAAAATTTAATATAGTCCTCTTTTCTTTTTTTCACTCTTGTACGTTCAGAGTTGATACTAAACAAGGCAAGATGTTGCAAACCACTGCAGCACGTGCCTTAGGGCTGCTCTGAGCTAGGAACACAAGATCCAAGCAAAAGCCCACAGAAGGCAGTAGACAAACTGACTCCTGGAGCTCTGATGTAAGACCATGATCACTGCAACAGCACTTTTCTTCCAAAGTTTTGAAGCTGATCTATCATTGTGCTGTTATCATCATTATGGTTTTGTAGCAGGAACACATGTCCTCAAAGCAGTAATAAAACACTAAAAATGGGAGTGGGTAACTGGAACAGGATTGTGTTGTCTGTTTCCATGCCACCATGGCCACTCATAATAACCTCACTCCTTGATCTTTGGACCCTGCTACGAAGTCAACACATCAGGCAGAGTGCCAGAGGGCCTTATGAAAGCACCTGGACTCCCTTTGAAGGGCCACCCACGGCTGTCTTCACGATTGGAGAAGGCACTACCCCTGCAAGCATCGCTCCCAGTGCAGCCTGGGGACAGTCTCCCCATGTGCCCCGCTGTCCTCCCTTTGGCACAGATGAGCCACGTGGAGCTGGCTGAGCACCTTCCAACAGAACCCCTGCCCCACTGGCCTGCTCGCCGAGGACAACCCTTACATCTGCTGGGGAGGAGCTGTGTTCACATACTCTATCACAGTTTCAACATGAAGTCTGTTACTGTGGTTTGCAGGACAAAGTTGGAAATGTTTTAACACCAGCAAATCCACATCAGAATCAACAAATTGTCAGGGGCTTCAGGGTGTTTGTGGGAAGAAATGAATTTGACAACTTGTTGGTGAGAATATGTTTTTAAGAGATATGTCAAAGAGCAGCAATCTGCAAAGAGCAGTTGTGCTGAAGTACTGCAGCCGCTTATAAAAATGTCTCCTTGCAGGGATGAAGATAGCATCCTATTATTTGCTCTTGTTTAGTTTGGCATTAGAATTTATTGTGAAAGAAACCCCAGCTAAAGCCATGTGCATAAGGAGTTCAAAAAGGAGTTTTCACACATTTCACATTTCTTAACCCCTTCTCTGCATAAGAAATTATAAATTGCAAGGAGAAAACATAACATTTATCCATACCGTCTCCTTTTAAGAACAAATCAAAGAAAGCGGTCCAGGTGTCTATAGTGGGAAGGTTTGGGTTATCTCTGTAGTAATGATACATGGACACTGCAGTATCTTTTGGATTTCTGCTGATGTAGATCATCTGTAAGTGAAGATGATATGGTTATTAATGACAATATACTTCCTTTATTTTAGAGCAGCTTTGTGTAAAAGTAGCATTTTCAAAGGTAGTTTGCAGGGTCAAAACCCTTTCCTTTAGGATTCCTCCGTTGGTGACTATGCCATTAAAATAGAAATGTATTTGTCCCTGCTTAGGCAGGGAGTGGTTAGTAAACTAGGCCATGTGGACAGCGGCATGTCTCCTACAGCTGGGTAATGTTAATGTTTATGAAAGAAGTTGTGTTCATTTTAACTCAGGAGTCAGTATACTATCTCATATATCTAACATGTGAAACCACTTCATTAAAATTCACAGGACAGCTGCGAAAAATAAATTGCGGGCTTTCTTTCAAAATCACCCTGCCTGAAAAGTCTGGATCTGAGTAATCCTGAAATCTTTAACTTCTAACCTAAAATCTGAAGCCCAGAACTGATTTTTTAAGGACCTCCTACATTAGCATGGGAGGAACCCAAAACTGTGATCTGAATCCACCTCCCACATTTTAATTCTCCTTTATTTACTCAGTACCTCTTTGGGTCTTCACAAAGCTCCAACAGGATGGGCAGGGTTCCTTCGCTCCCAGAACAGCCTGCGAGTACCCAAGATAGCTATTTACTAAGCCAGTGCTCCAGTCACTAGGAAATGGGGCCCCATCCCTAATAATTGAAAGATGTTGATTGAAAGATGTTGGTGTTCTATTTTCTGTGGTGCCTGGTATACAAATCACCCTGTGGGAGCTGTGGGGTGGGGGCAGAACCCAGTCCCTGGCCCAAGCCTCTCCTTATGCTGCCTTGGACCGCTGGTCAGCTGTGTCTCCAAAATTCACATCAAACCACTTCTGGAAACTGTAAATCGTTTTAAAATTTTTCAGGATCAACAAGACAAAATAGATTCCTAGTAGTCACTTAACATATCTTACTGCTTTTATATCTTTTTGCCTTACCTTGCATTTTTTATTCTTAAAATTTGGAGGTAACATGTTGTAGTCTAAGTGTGTTGGAATGATTCTCTTTGATGAGAGTTTATTCAGCTCCTCCAGTCTGGAAACATCTCCAAATTCAATGGGAGATGTTAGTGTAACTTGAGTATTGTAAAGCTTCGTTATAACTCCCGCAAGCCAATGAGTGCCTGCAGAAAAGTAATTTTAAGAAAAAAAAAAACCGAGAAAAAAAGGAAGACTTGTTACTGAGAAAATATGTAGAACATGCATTTTGCATGTGGAAACAGCTTGCTGGTACACCAGTGATATTTTTAATTCCCCAGATTCAAGAAACTTTACATAACTGAATAATCCTATTGGCTCCAAATGTATAAATATTGGAAAAATTAGGGTTGTAGCTGAAGTACAGAGTAACTTTGTGAGAAGTGTTAATATTGGTACCAAAACAGTCTTATTAGACAAACTGATTGTCAGCTGAGATATGGTTAATAATTTTTATAGTTTATTTTCCTTGTAGTACCTTGAGTCTGTATATTTGGAAAGTACTGGCAGCTTCCTCTTTGGCGTGTGCGTCTGTGTGCAAGTGAGTCGAGCGGAGAGGGAAAAAGAAACGAATGAATCTACAGCCAAGAGCCAGACAAATAACTTAATGCAACTCTTGACTTGCTCATAATTGAGTGTAGAAAGTCCTCAGGAAAATCCTATAAGTACAGAGTTTGCTTACAACAAAGAAATATTTATTTGCTTTCCAGTGTGAAAACACCTGAGATTATTTTCAATTAAAGATTCAAAGTCGAGATAAATGACCCATATTTTTTTGTAATTTGAACGCTTAGTGGCAGAATAATATATGCACACACTCAAACATCCTTCCCTGTTTCTTGTACACAGACATTTCCCAACTAGTTTAAGCAGAGAACATGGAACAAACAGTTGAGATTTCTTGCAATTAACTTCTAAAAGTAGAACTTACCAGATTTGGGATAGGAAACCAAAACGACATCATCTTCTCTAGCATCAAAAGTATCCAAGCATTTTAAGAGTTCTGGAGAAGACCTGGTGGTAAAGGGAATCCCCTTAAACGTGTGAATGAGCTCTGACTGACTGGGGTTGGACATGGTTGCTTAAGTCTGGGATGCCTGCAAATCAGATAACGCTGAAAAGACAGGAGGATTTAAGAGTCACTTCAAAGTCAGATGATTTGAAGCGACAAATTGAGACCAAGCAATATAAATCTCACGCTTATATACTTTGCTACACGCCATGGAGTCCTATCAGTAAATGATTTTTCCGGGTGATTGATAAAGGCAACTGAAATATTAGAGGCAACTTGATAAATGACTGAAATGCAAAGTCAGGAAAAATGCATGGCATTTGTCTTTTATTAGCTCTCCAGATAAAGTAAATAGGTGATAGTCATAATGTATTAATTGTGGAAAATTACAAAATGAACATTATATGTTGCCTTAACTTATGTTTAATGTGATTATTCTAGAAGTTTTGCTGGAAGCTGTTTTAGCTTCCAAAAAAAAGCTACTTTTTAAAAAACTTTTTGTGAGTACAAAACCAATATTTTATTTCATATAAAGGAAATATTTTTGGTTTCATTTTACAAAATACACAATGACCTGCATTGTCAAAAATGCAAATTGATTCCAAATGCTTGAACTTTGTGATGTTAAAGAACTACTTTATTGAACGTTTTTGAATTTCAGCCTGAGACATCTTAAAAACAGAGGCGCTTAGAGGCACCGTCTTTTTTTAAGCTGTCATAGGTCTCCATAAGAGGAGCACAGACAATGAAAATCACAAACTTAAAATGGATATTTAACATTGGCTTGAATCCTGCATGTTTCATGACTAGAAGTAGTTGAAGATTTTTAAATATTTCCACAGAATATGCGGATTCATGAAAATAAAGGTTGCTTGCAGGAAAGAGGCAGTTCTTAATTAATTACCTGTTTTGAAATGTATTTTTTGAAAAAAATTGAATCTATGGAAATCATCATCATTGTTTTTTCAAACTGAAAGCTCCATTTCTGTTTAAAGTGACCTTAAGCAATGTGAATGCATCACAGTAAAATAAATAGCTCAGTTTTGAATCAAAATGTTTTGGAATGCTCAATATTTTAAATTTTCCCTTCAATGGCCACAAATTATTAATTTTTACATTCTTTTCCTCAGCCATCCAGCGGCTTCGCTAATCCTATTGAAAACCTCCTACAATGTATTCAGCTGAGGCCCTTCAATATCTTCAACTCAACTGGAGAACTTGTGTGCAAATCTTGTTTTAAAATAAAGCAGTCCTTCATGAATTTCCCAAGTTTACCAATGTCCCAGCAGTTTTTTTATCACAAATAATAACTCAGGTTTGGTCGTGGGAGCTGACTAACAAGTGTACCTCCCATGACCCCCGGCAAGAAGTTAATGATTAGAGATGCCCTTACAAGAAATATATCTGAGCAGTCAAGGTTATTCACAGGGAGTAGGGACAGTTATCAGCTTCTGTACTTGCTTCTTTCTAATCCAATCTCCAGAAAAGCCAGCAATATAGCATTGATTTTTCCCCTCCTTTCTTTTCTTTGCAGTATTGCCAGCCTGCCAGCCAGAGAGACATGAAGTCATCCACCCCAGATCTACTCACCAGTGTTGCCTATAAAGCTGCCCTTTAACAGTTACAGCCTGCAAAATGTTTCCTGTGCCATCAGTGAACTCCGAGTTCCAGTTACGCAGGGCCAGGTGGGGATGAAAATAATGGAAAATATGCTCTGGAGAGATGTTCTCCTTCACTAGGGAGGAGACGAAATGGGGGAGTCTTTCCAGGAGGAAAGCAAGTGAGTCAGTGACGGTACAAGAAACACGTGCATACAGATGCTCAAGCAGGAGTTGGGTGATCTCTCCGCAGTGAGCACATTTTTCTTTTTTTTTCTCTCAGCCATCGCTTCATATCTTAAGGTGTGTCCTGTTTTCAGCTGGGATAGAGTTAATTTTCTTCCTAGTAGCTGGTATAGTGCTGTGTTTTGGATTTAGTATGGGAAGAATGTTGGTTATACACTGATGTTTCAGCTGTTGCTGAGCAGTCGAGGCCCCTTCTGCTTCTCACCCCACCCCACCAGTGAGTAGACTGGGGGTGCACAGGAAACTGGGAGGGGACACAGCTGTGACAGCTGACCCCAACTGACCAAAAGGATGTTCCATACCGTATGACGTCATGCTCAGCATGTAAAGCTGGGGGAAGAATGAGGAAGGGGGGACATTTGAAGTGATGGTGTTTGTCTTCCCAAGTAACCGTTACACGTGATGGAGCCCTGCTTCCCTGGAGAAGGTTGAACACCCACCCGCTGATGGGAAGTCATGAATGAATTTCTTGTTTTGCTTTGCTTGCGTGCATGGCTTTTGCTTTGCCTGTTAAACTGTCTTTATCTCAACCCCAGCGTTTTCTCACTTTTACCCTTCCGATTCTCCCCCCACCCTAGGGGGGGGATGTGAGTTAACGGCTGCCTGGTGCTTGGTTGCTGGCTGTGGTTAAACCATGACAAGGTATAAATCCTCAGATCTGTTCTCTGTCAACAGATTTCACTTTGCTTACGTCAGGTATACGAAGTGTATTTGGAGACATAAAGACACCTGTTTCTGTGTTATTCTGAATATTAGAATATACTAATATGTATTAGTCCAAATAGAGAGATTTCTAAGGTTTATTTTGCAGTCATCATTCCAGCCATATTTATGTAGCGCGAGCTAATAAAACTGTATCATCTTGACCTAGCAAAAATAATCTGTTTGCAAAATGCTTTGTATATTTACTATACCTTTTGTTTTAATTTCTTCCTGCATCCCTGTTCTGTTTTGTGTCAGCGCATTTGCCCAATCTAATCCCTTGGACCTTAATTAATCATTCATGAGTGAAATGGCCAAGGTGTAATATAGAAGCAATAGAGTAGCAAGGAAAATTCTGATTTTCATAACTCATCTCAATTGCTTTTTATATTACCTTCTCTTTTCAGCATACATAATGTTAATCCAGAGGAATCAGAAATTGGTCCTCCTCAAATGCTGCCTATAGATGGAAAATAGGGCCCAGCCCTGCAACGGTACTGTATCCTGAATTGCAATGACTTAAGGAAAAAGAGAGTATTCAACACCTTGCAAGAAAATATTATAAAAGCTACACTAACTGCATTAGCGTGAAAGGGACATTATTATAGCTACATTATACAAAGAGAGCACAGGTTTAAATAATGCCATGCCAAATCCTCCATCAATATTCTCCTGTATCGGTATTACAGCACAGAATTTAGACTGCGGCTGATGCATTTGAAACCAGATAAACACAGGCATGGCAAGCAGCTGCTGTAGGATTCCTGTATCTATTGCCTAGATCTCTGCCATGAGCTCTGAGGAGCTTCCCCTAACAGCAGGTTATCCTTGCGCTGGTCTCTGGCCCTGCTGTCAGTGCAGATGGAATGCACATTTCGCCAGCAGGTTTCACAGATACTTTCTAGCAAGAGGGCAATGGTAAACTTGGAGCTGGGGGTTTCTCTGTGGTTTGGGGAACACGCAGCCTGGTAGCTGGACACTGCACTCCTGGGCTGCTTCAGTCCAGCTCCTGCTGCGTCTGCATCTGACGTACCTTCTCCCGTCTATATCCTTGTCTGGGTAAGTGACTTCTTTCTGTTGCTTTAAATGACTCATAGAAATTGACTGTTCTATTCTTGCCTCTACCCTGCCACCTCCACTTCAGGCTCACCATTCTCTTCTCTGCTTGATAAAAGACAGTAACATTTTCATCTCCTTCAACTGAAAGTTTCTCAACTGAGGCCAATCACAGTACTGTTCCCCTCCAAACACATCTCTGGCAGCATGTACAAAAAGAAGTAGTGACATTGTGGAAAATATACCAATGAAGTCATACAAGTTGGTTACATGAGTCAGCATGGGATGTACATCCACAGGGCTCTGAATGTCTTTAGCTAGCACTGTCAGGCACTGGGTTTCTCATTTTTTGAAATGCCCTAAAGCCATGAAATATTTCAATAGTGTCATATTTACTGATTAGTGGAGAGGTAAAACTACCACCGCCAGTCAGAAGGTTTTGTTGCTCTAATTCTCCACCAGATACATGAGTCACCTGAAATAGGTAGAAGTTGTGCGCATAAAGATTGTCCCTGAGCATCGAAATAAGATTTGAGAGGTAGTGGAGGCCCCATCCCTGGAAACATTAAAGGCCAGGTTGGATGGAGCTCTGAGCAACCTGACCTAGTTGAAAATGTCCCTGCTCACTGCAGAGGGGGTGGGCCAGATGACCTCTTGGGTCCTTTCCAACCCAAAGCATTCTATGATTCTATGATTTGTACAGAGGGTCTGCAAGTCATGAAGGAGAGGCATCTTTCAAGACTATTTCAGTGCAGAATGTCAAACTTAGCTGCTGTTACAAAGTGTGCAAGACTGATCTCCAGTACAGAAGTTCAGCTAGGAAATCCACTGTTACAGGTAAGCTGCGTAGTCCCTTCCACAACTCCAGCTTCTTTTCCGTATCTCCACAATGATCTGAACCCCACAGTCTTTTCTGTAGGGGTGAGTGACTCCGTCCAACCTTTGCTTTCCCATAGTGCAGAATGACATTCGTATTTATTTTAATGTTACAGCTGAAGTGTCTCTTCTAAGTTTATGGCCGATGACTATGTAATAGAGACAGCCTGCAAAATGTTAAATACAAAAGGAGGCCTCAGACTGATTGCGAAGTTAGGGCACCTCAGTGCCTAGATGTCAACGGTTTAGGAACATAACCCTGGGCTTCTACGTGGTTCTAAAAAACGCTCAGCTGCAGGGTGGATGTAAGGCCATCCACAACACATCGAGACCCAGCTGAGCTGTAGTAACTGTTCATTGGTGTACTTTGAGCTGGTCCCAGCTATCAGGTGGTGTGACTGGGCCAAAACTGCTTCACTATGATGGGCATTGCATTGCTTTACACTTCCAGTAGCAGTCCTCTAGCTGATAGGCTTTCTTGCAGTGCCTGGACTCTTGCAGAGAAGCCTCTGTTCGTTGTCCCATAGTTCAATACTAATCAAGAACTATGATTTAACAACTCTGATTTCAGAAGTCTCTGATTTCGCAGGCATTGCTATCTGCAGCAGTTACACCTGCATTTACGTATACTGTGAAGAAAGTCAGCTACATGTGCTGAGTCATGTTGTGTTTATGTCATCTTACAAAGTTCCTTGACCAAGGATATTTTGTGCCAGATCCACAAATGGTACAGCTAATCATAACCATCCCATTGCTGCCAGCAGAGCTGTGCCCTTTGGAGAGCTGGCAGGCGAATGCCATGGCTGTGAGGTTACCACTGGTGCCCCAGCACATGATGGTACCTTCAAGGCATTAACACTTACGTAATGAAGACATGAGGGGGTGAGGAGATGGGGGGGGCGGGGGAGGCTGATGGCAAAAAAGAAAAGCAAACGAGGATTTTAACCTTCGTTGGGGTGAAAAAGGTGATGCTGTGTACATGCAGGAGGGCTCAGCCAGGTAAGCATGCTTGTCTGTCAGGGTGGGATCACCTGGGGATGTTCCCAGGTCCCCAGGGTGAGAGGACAGGCCTTGGAGGCCAGGTTTATTTTTTGCTTATCTTTATTGTCATATCTAATATGGAGGTTTAAATAACAGAAAGTAGTCACCCTAATGAGTCACTAGTGCACTAGCACTTCAAGGGGTGCTACTGACTTCCCTAGTGACTAGAAATGGTTCCACCTTATTTTGATTTGTTAGCATAACTGCACAGAAATTGTCTGATATTTTGAAGCACACATACGACAGTAGGCTAAAGTATTATATTATAAATTCCAGCGAAAAATCCTTTTGAGATTTATGTCCTTCAGAGACATCCACCCTGCGGAGCATCACTGCACATAGCAAAATCAGAGCGGACAGGTCTGATGGCGAATGCTAACACTGTCAGTTTGCACACTGCCTTTAAATCCTGTGGCTGGGGACACCGGCAGTGCAGCTAGCCATGACTACCCCTGGCAAGGCTGTGGGCAACAGCCCATGGAAGCGTGCCAAGGTGAAGAGGAGCACTTCTGTCCCTACACACAGTGAGACAGTGCCCGGCATGCAGGTTGTTGTACTCTGTGCCAGGTCTCTGGGGGGGTCCAACCCCAATGAGCGGGACAATCCTGAGGTACGAGACAATGCAGTTTGCATTTGGGGGAAATGACTGGAAACCTTGGGCTCCTGCAGATGCCAGAGGGGAGCCAACTTTGGCCACCAGGAAATGGAGGCCTCCAGGTTCCCAAGATGCACACAGAGATTGCAGAGGACAGCTGATAGCCCTATTGTACCGTGTGTCATTTGCCTATGACCTCATGACAGCCAAGGGCCAGCTAAGGTGTTGCAGCATAAGTGGTGGCCAGGAGCGTGCACTTCTGGTTTCGCTGTCCCTCCAGCCAGCCCACTATGACAACTATGCAAGCATTTCTCTTCTCCCAGGGGGAAGTAAAGCAGCGATCAAGCAGTACCAGCTTGACGTTACTTCTCCCTGACCTAAGGAGGCTGAACCATGTGCTCTAGGTCTGCACCCTATCAGTTAAGCAGTACCATGCAGGACATCAACATGGAGACCTGGTAGTGACTCGGCTGCAGGACCCATGTCAGCAGTACAGACCTCACATTGTAGCATGGGTCCTATCTGCAATGGAAAGGTTAGAGGAAACATCTTGTTTTTAAGTGGTACCTCCACAGCAGCTGAGAGGAGTCTGTGACAAACACCAATGTGTCATGTCAGATTTTCCAGGACTTGTTATCTTTTGACATTCTGTGATTCTATGATTCTGTGACATGGTGGAGGAGTGGGTTTTTTTCCTCATACCCAGGAGAGACTGGGTCAGCAGCACCCAACCCCGAAGTTACAAAGATGCTCTTCAGTCCCATCCACACCTGCAGACTCCTCCCCATAGCAGAGAGCTGAGCGCACAGACCCCTGTCAGGATGGCCTCCTCCACCTCTGCTTTCCCATGCAGCAGAGCTGCACTGCCTTGGTATGAGCTTATTTTAAGGTTTTAGTTTATCCCAAGGTCCCTTATTTTAAGGTCCTTCAAGGTCTCTCAGTTATAAGTTATTAGGCATGAGCTATAAAATGCTACAGGAAAATCAGAAGGTAGTACACAGGAAACATAGCACCATGACCTGCTTGACCAACCTGATCTCCTTCTATGACCAGGTGACCCGCCTAGTGGATGAGGGAAAGGCTGTGGATTTTGTCTACCTGGATTTTAGAAAGGCCTTTGACACTGTTTCCCACAGCATCCTCCTGGAGATACTAGCTGCCAATGGTTTAGATGGGACTACTCTCTGTTGGATAAAGAACTGGCTGAATGGCCAAGCACAGAGAGTGGTGGTGGATGGAATTAAATCCATCTGGCGGCCAGTCACAAGTGGTGTCCCCAGGGCTCAGTTTTAGGTCTGCTCTTGTTTAACATCTTTATCAATGATCTGGATGAGGGAATTGAGTGCTCCCTCAGTAAGTTGCCGATGACACCAAGCTGGGTGGAAGCGTCGATCTGCTTGAGGGTAGGAAGGCTCTGCAGAGGGATCTGGACAGACTGGATCAATGGGCCAAGGCCAACTGCCTGAGATTCAACAAGGCCAAGTGCCGGGTCCTGCACTTTGGTCACAACAACCCCATGCAATGCTACAGGCTCAGGCAGGAGTGGCTGGAAAGTTTCCTGGCGGAAAAGGATCTCGGGGTGTTGGTCGGCAGCCGGCTGAACATGAGCCAGCAGTGTGCCCAGGTGGCCAAGAAGGCCAACGGCATCCTGGCTTGTATCAGGAATGGAGTGGCCAGCAGGGGTAGGGAGGTGATCATGCCCCTGTACTCGGCACTGGTGAGGCCACACCTCGAGTGCTGTGTTCATTGTTGGGCCCCTCACTACAAGATGTAACTTAGCCGAGATATTTATCATTGTCTTACATAATTAAAAATCAGAGTCCAATCCAGACTAACAAGGCTGAAAACATTTAAAGATTGTTGGCCAGCAATTTTTAAATTTGTGGATCCACATTAAAACCTCCTGGATGTCATTCAAGTGCCCAGGCTTAGTATTTCACATTGGCTGTCTCTCTGTTTTCAGAGTTATCTTGCCATAAGTTATAGTAAGGTCCGTGATTAGGGAGTAGAGCAGTATGGTCTATTAGTTCTTTTTTTTTGATTCTGTTTGTTGGCTCACTAGGTTCCACAGTGCATCAAGGGCTGGCCAGCGTCAGGAACTTCCATTCACAACAGCAACATCCTTATTCACTGACTGAGTGCACAATGTCTTCGGATGCACTTTAATCAGCAAACTTTTTCAAAACTCTCCCGTGCTGTCAGCTTAGTAATAACTTCATGAGCTATTTTATTTTCCTCTGGAGAAAAGCAAGTGCTGCTGAAGACCGACAGGTTAAATGCAAAATCAAGCAAATTAGTGCCAGCATTAGAGATTTAGAATTCCAGCTGCTTTTCACAAAATTGCTCTCAATTTCCTGCATTTTCAGATCATTATTTCTTATGCTTGTACCATCATGTTATTATTATACAAAAAGAAGAAAAAGTAACTGGCTGAGGGATAAAAGAAAAGTTAATAGAAGAGAAAGAACATGCAGTTTATATCTGTACATTGAATGGCAGTCAAATTCCTAAAATGGTCCTTTAAATAAAATAAAATACAGATAGCAAATACAAATATCAAGATCTGGATTCGTATTTCTTCAAGGTTTCAAGTATATCCATAATTTTGCCTCTGTTCTTAATTAAAAAATGTTTCTTCCTTTCTCGTATGAATGAAACTCTAGGCTAAGTGCAGTGCTTCTTATTCAGAAAACGGGAAACAACAGAGTTTAGTGGGAGTGGTGTATTTATGCATGGATGTAAGAATCTGGATTTTTCATTAGGTCTGACTGAAAGGAAAGGAATTTTTTTGAAGAATGGAAATAAAGATATTAAATGTCACCAGCTGCAAGAATGCCACTTTGCATAAGTTCTTGATTGCTGAAGACACAACGAAATAGTAATCTGCATGACTTTTTTAACAATGTGTTCAAAAGTCACATGCATGTACAGAAGATATGACTTTAGAATGTGGAAATGAATATATGAATATGTGTAAATGTAATCCAGAATTTCTTTTATTCTTAAAATCAGAGAGATCTTCAAATTAATATTTATGATTTGTGCAAGCGTCTCATACAGTTATTAGGCCTATATCTTTTTTTTAAGCTTGTGAATTTATTTATCCTGCTGGGAGTGAAAGATTTAGCATAAGTCCATCCTCATTGTCAGGCAGCCCAATAAGCAGTGACTACATCACTCTCATTTGATGAAGATATATTAAAATGTCCAAGATATTTTTCAATTACTTTTGCTGCTATTTTGATGAAGTGTGAAAGAGAAGGGCAACAGAAAAACAGTGCAGCCAGCCAGTATCGTGCACCTTAATGCAGAATTAATGCTTATCAATTTTTGAGACATGTCACTTTTTGTGCTAGGCATTGTGCCACTGCTTAGTTTTAAACGAGTAGATAACATTTTGATTTGATTCAAATTAATTTCTAAATAACCACAAAATCAGATTTAAACTATTTATTTCTTCACTTCATGGACAGAAGCCAGTTCTACCATTGAGGCATATTTCTACTAAGCAGCAACAAACAGAACTCTGTGTAATAGATATTTCTTCTGTTACAAACATATAAATTAAAATGTGGCAAACAGTAGTGCTTGAGTGCAGTTCCTAGTCTCTCAGTTTTGAGCTCTGGAATGTGAAGATCCTGGGTTTAGGTAATAATAAAATACCAAATCTATTCAGTCTAAAATTCATAGAATGATAGTAACATCTTCTGAGGATGAGTAAATGAAGTTTTCGCTCTGGTCTGAAGGTGCCCTTTCAGCTGGCTGACAAGATTCATGCTGACAGTCTGATGCCGGTATCCCTCCTATAGTGTGTTGATAGACTTGAGCTTTGCATTTCAGCCGTGGTCTTTGGTGTGGAGCAGCACAAGGAACAGCAAGCTCGCCCCAAGCCCTCTGGCAAGCATCAGGGAGCATTCCTTGTCAGCTCCCAGGGTAAGAGGAGGATGGGTCTGTGCCAAGGGACCTGAGGTCTGCCATGAATGTGCTTCTGAATCAGGTCTGCTCTGCGCTGGGACAGGTTACAGCAATGCCAGGCCAAGCTCAGGTCTGGCCGTATGTAACTGCACAGGAACATCCTTGGTCAACACTCTCAGACCTTGACAGGTATATCAGCAGGGAGCCTGGTAGGTAACTGGGGGAAACTGGGATTTCTCTCTTGTTCTACAGTAATATCCCCTCAGCATGCTCTCCTGCTCCTCCTTCCAGCACTTCTTTCACCACTCACTTGCTGTTATGTGCTATTGAGGTGTTAGGACTAGTAGTAAAGAAGTAAGAAAAAGCTGATCTTTGCTGAATGACTGTTCTTGCTGCTGTGTAGGCACATCACAGCCAGCAGATTGTTAGAGGACATCAGATCAGGCCCTTAATAGCTGCTACATCTCTTTTCCTGCTGAATATCTCTCCCTTCACTCAACACCAGTGAAAGATAAAAGACCCTGTACTCTTTCTTATATAACAAAGTTAAAGAGAGGTGCAAGACACAGAGACATTCAAGACAATTACAACTTGTTTGGAGGTCTTGGAGACGTGTCCAGGACCCAGAGCCTAAGTCCCCCATTGTATTTATATATGAGCAGGTTCAGAGTACGTGAAGGTCTCCCCCCCGACTGCAGGCCAATTTCCCACGTGCAGGCCGTGGGCTCCCCTTAACACCAGTACATGTGCCGTAGGCATGAAAGTGGATGTCTGTCTGCTTTCTAGCCGGGAGACCTCCAGATTTCTGATCAGCAGAGGAAGGGAGGAGGATGGTTCAGCCATGCCCACACCACAGAGAGGTGTCTCCAGTCACTTTCTCCCATCTGAGACCCTCCCCACTNGCTCATGAAGGATCCCCCTTTCAGATCCACCAGTATCTTTCCCCTCACTGTCATGTCCACATCAGCCTCACCCATACCTCTTCTCTGCTACTCTCAGTCCCTGGTTAGCTGCAGTCCTTGTAATACCCAGCTACTCTTCTCCTGAGCCCTTTGTCAATAGAAGTTCACCGCTGCAATTTTTATTCTTTAAAATGTAGTTCAAGTTTTGCATAGGTGAAGGGATCTGCACNGGTCAGCATTTCTTACNGTCTCAAACAACACTGACAAAAGGAGCTTGTGGCTTCCTTTTTTAAGTTTTTGCTTATCATGCTCAGGTTAATATTGTCCAAGTGCAGTTTAGATTAGATAGCACAACATAGCCCTTTGGACTATTCAAATCACATAGAAAACAGCCTTCCAGAAACCATCTTAAAAAGTCTTCTTGCACATCTGTAGGACAGTATATTGGTATGTGAGCATTTTGCATAGACATATCCAGACAGCTTCACCCTTGCTCAAAGTCATTATATTGGTACTGCCTCAAATCTGGAGTTAACTATGCAGCAAATAAGAAAATGATGAATGTCTTAGTTTTGGGGATCACTACAAAAACCCAGGAAAATAGAATCAGAATCACAGAATGTTAGGTGTTGGAAGGGACCTCTGTGGGTTATCTAGTCCAACCCCCCTGCCAAAGCAGGGTCACCCAGAGCAGGTTGCACAGGACCTTGTCCAGGCAGGTCTTGAATATCTCCAGAAAAGGAGACTCCACCACCTCCCTGGGCAGCCTGTTCCAGTGCTCCGTCACCCTCAGAGTGAAGAAGTTCTTCCTCATGTTCAGATAGAACTTCCTATGTTTCCTAATACTTGGTTTCATTTTTCAAACCAGAAGGATTATATTGAAGAAACCCCTGATTTAAATGACCTGAGTTTTGGCTCGTCAGCTTTACTCTACGAGCCATTAATATGCAAGAGAATTTCAAGAGAATGAAGGATTTAAATCACTCAGAACTGACCTTCAAGCTGTCTTCTTCTCATACACTGATAATATAAATGATACTTTCCTGTGATACAGGGTCATAGGCAGGATGATTTTGTGCTTGAAAGGAACAAGATACTTTTAGGACCTGTTTCTCATGCTTAACCTAAGTCCTGTGGTCTGGGATGATTATTTGTAGTGTATCATCCCCTACACTCTGGCACGTGCAGCAGGTGGTTCAGACCAAATCACAGGGAAGTCTTAAATGCATCTGCAACATGACAGATGACTTGCTATATGGATATATTAATAAACCAAAACTGAGAGCAGCCACATGACAAGACGAATAACAAGATACTTCTACTAGTTATCTCTTCAGGAGTTACAGGAGCACTGAGTCCACAATCTAGTAACAATACAACTATGTGCAGCATCTGTTATGCATGAGGCAAACAGTCAAAAACCTGTCAGGCAAATATTTTTGCAACTTAGGGGTTAGTGGGACACAAAATCTTCAAAATAGATAACGTTCTCTGAATGTCCAACCCATTCCAGCTCCTTTTATTGGAACAAATTCTTCACTGACAGTTGCTGCTACAGCCTTATTATCATCTCTTGGGCCACTGTGTTTAAACAAACCAAACGAAAAAATGGGAAGTAAAATGAGCATCTAAGCAACATCATTTCTATGGATTTGCCACAGGTCTCATATTAAATTAGTTTCTGGAGGAAGCTGCAGCTGCTACCTACAAGATCAATCACTTGACTTTCATTATATTTGACAGCTATAAATCCTTCTAGATGCAGAGTCTGGCAGGCTTAGATTAGTCTCCTTACAACAGAAACATCACACTTCAGATAATGCAAGCTTGGGCTAATTGCCCTAGTAAGCATTTACAGGGGGCTGAGAGAAAAATATTTCATATTTGGGTAAATGGTTATCTTTGGGTCAGGCATTAAATTCACATGAACATTGAATGAAGCAAACTCCCTTCTGCAGCTCCATAAAAAATGGTCTGGATCTTTACGTCAGGTAGATCAGCAACTCTTTTACATTCTGAGGACATTTATACGGGAAGGTACATGTTTCTGTAGACTGCTTGTGTTTGGATGAAGTTGTATTTTCTAGTAGAAAAAATGTCTTCAATTATTTAGCCAGCTGTATTGACATCTCCAGCAGCTCTGTCTGGTCACTTTGCTTAACAATGTCCCCAGCTGTGACCGGTATGTACTCATATCACTTAACACAAGTGGTACTCACAGTGCTTTGTAAACACTGAACTCCATGAGAAATTAGGGTATCTGAAATTTGGTCCATTATCTAATCAAGCTCTGCACAGCCTTGTGGGAAGGTAAATGAAGTTTGTTGGTGATGACGCTGTTTATTTTGTCCTTTCAGAGCTCGACTTTGGTCCCAGAGAAGTCCGTGTGTGTCTATAATTCTCTCTGTGGCCATGCGATCCCACTGGTACTGTTTCACAAAGCTCAGAGGGCATGGGATACTGGCACATGGTAGTTTAGCTTGCTTAGATTAGATTAACTAAGGAGTAGTGAGGTAACAGCACAAAAAGTCACAGATGGGATCTACACAGTGGAATTCATGAAGAAATGTTAAAAATGTGTGGAGTCTTAAAGAGATTAGTGCCCAGATGTCTTCCCTAAGTGAAGTCTCCTAACAACAGCCCTAGAGAAGAGACTGCATGTAGATAGGCACTGAATGAAGGGTGTAACTTGCCTTGGTATTAACCCGTGCTGGGTCTGAGCCACTGATTGAGATGTGCAAATCCATTACTAATCCCTTAAGCTATTCAGGCCTTCTGGGTGTTTTTTTGTTTTCTATTCATATTTGTTGCTTAACAATTTAGCATCTGTACTTTGACTTTTCCAATGTCTCTAGATAAATTATCTCCCAACCTTCAGGAACCTATTTAACAAAATTTGGCAAAAGAATTTCTACTGAGAGGAGAGAGATGCAATCTTTAAACAGGTGGATATTTTAGTAGGGATTGTGTTCTACGAAAATGCAAAAAAAAGCTTGATTCAATATTCAGGTGTAACAGTCTCCATTCCCGAAGTAGTTACCTCTTAAAGATGACGGGAAGTGTGCTAATAAAGGCTTTATGGACTTTTTAAAAGTATTCAATCCAGATCATAAATAAAATTCAGCCTGAGGATGGGGAAAGGACATGTTCCAATGAGTTTTCAGCAGCTTAGCTCCATCTATTTCAGTCTTCAACCTCTTCCTGTCATAATGTTCCCACTCCGTTCTCTAGTATGCTGTCCTGATTTTGGCTGGGACAGAATTAGTTTTCCTCCCAATATGTGATTGTTTTGGATTCAGTATGAGAAGAATGTTAACGACACTGAAGTTTTTAGTTGTTGCTGTGAAATCAAGGACTTTTTTGCAGTTTCCCACATTCAGTTAATGAACGGGCGTGCAGGAACTGGGAAGGAGCACAGCCAGGCAGATAGCTAAGCTGGCCAGTGGAAATATTCCATACCATGGCTATCATGCTCAGTTTAGGAATGGGGGCTGGCTGGGGGTGGGGGGGAACTATTGGCTCTTCTCTTTTCTGTGAGTTCGAATCCTCTCTTGGCCAGGAGTTCAAACCTTTTTTGGAAATATGCAGTTTCCGGGGTTCTGCAACAACTGCTCAGGGACTGGCTGTGAATCGATTGTGAGGTGGTGAGAAAAATTGTATTGTATATTTTGCTTTGCATATTCATTATTATAATTAGTATTATAAGTGATAGTGGTGGTAGTAGTAATAGTAGCAGTAGTATTTCCTTTGTTGCCTTATTAAACTCTCTTTATCTCAACCCATGAGTTTCCTCTTTTGTCCATTTCTCCTCCCCATCCCACTGGAGGGGAAGGGGAGGGGTGAGCAAGCGGCTGTCTGGTGATTAGTTGCCAGCTGCTGGGTTAAACTATGACATATACCCAAAGCAAACAAATGTGACAAATAACAGAACAACCACTGAAGCAATCAGAATGCATTGACAGCCATGTTTTAAAACAATTATTTGACAAACTGAAACTTTAGGAAGGCCCGCTTTCACATAAAAGGATAAAGTTAATATATGTTGGCCAATTTTTGTGGCTTTTATTATAAATATCCCATATCTTACTCTGCTATTTCCTTTTGACTTCGTTATTGGTTTGACTAACGAAGAACTTTGGAACTGTCCCGTTACTCCTTAAATCATAGTGTAATTGTTAAATCCCTATTCAAAACCTGTTTCTTGGTCTTGGTTTGCTGTCCACAGCTGCCATTGTTGTAGCTTTTGTGTTCAGGCAAGAAAGAACAAAAGCCTACTAAAAGAGCAACAGAAAGAAAATTGATCTAAGCTCCAGTTCCCCAAAATGTGTCAGCAGTGAGATCCAGCAAGGGAAGATCACCAGATTTTCCTAAGCCCATTGAATAAGATTTTTAAAGGTATGATGTTTATCTCCTGGCCTATTTTTTCTTAAAACTGAGCCATAATAAATACTGAGGGTGGTGGAGGCTAGTTTGACTGACAGAACTGAAGAAAGCATCATGGTGATAATGGAGGCATTAAGGAAAGGTATAGCAAAGAAAGAAAAAAGATANTAGNGTANTGGCAGAGGATGTGTACAGAGAGAAGAACGAACACGAAACAGAAACACCTGGGAAAGGAGAATGACCTTGGGGAAAGCATACCTATGAAGAAGAACTAGTGTGATAAGATAGATTACATTAAAGAGCAGCAAATCTGGATTTACCATTAACGTCTGCCTTTCATGCAAGTGTGTTGTCTGCTTACATGGTTCTTTTTGAATTTAGCATCCTCATTATGTGTGCAGTGGGTAACACTGGAGGATTCCAGTTGCAATTGTAGCTGCTGTGTGCAACTGTGATATATAAATGGCAGAGGGTATAAAACTGGCAGAGGGTTTAGGACATGTATGAGGAAAATGGAGAGCAGACAGAGGTGGGCAGGAGGAATGATTGAGGTAGGCAATATGCTCAGAGGTCTTGCAAAATACCATGAAAATAAAAATTCTGAGGTTTCCTCAGCTCTAGCCATAGGTGTGCACAATGTCAATGATATGAAGGAAAATAAATGTGTGATTCCCATTAACATTACCAAAATACATGCAGCGAAGTCCCCCAATGAGAGCTCCAACAGCTGGATCTTACAAGGTCGATAAATGACGCTGTCTGTTTTCATGTACTTCTGTTTTGTTGACCTGCTAGAAAATTCTAATTGAAACATCATCTCTGTAAGCAGATGGAGAACTTAGGGGCACAAATATCAGATGTATTGTTATTCATGCCAAATCACTGCTGGAGGTAAGTCATCATAAGCAAAGGAATTACGGCAGGGAGGAATTAGCCCTGCAGTAGTTAGAATGCCTACAGCTGTCTCAGGTAGCTGTGCATTAGGTAAAATTTTATAAGTGAAGGTGGTAGTGTCATTATGGTGAGCAATGAAAGGAACAATACAGGCAATTAGGTTTATCTATGGCCACAGTCATATAGCCCCGTTAAAGTACAGTGGGATTTTTCTCCATTTTAAAAAAGACTAAAGTCAAAACACTAAAAGAGACCATTTCCTGTTGTAGTTGTCAGATCAACTGCAGTAAATGAGACAACACCAATATGTAATTTATGAAGACATGAGCATTTATTTTTCTGGCAAAAACGTAGCTAGATCAGGGTTTTTTCACTTCTGAGGAAAATTATATCATAGTAGTAGTTTTGAGGGGAAGGGTACTGATACTGTAATCCATTATTGTTTAAAGGGCCATTTTTAAATTATGAGAAAATAAAGCCCTTCTTCTCCTCACTTTTTTCTGTTTACCGCCTAAGGAAAAAATACGGGGAACATTTGAGGCATTCACATTTGAGTCAACCCCTCAGTGCAGCACACCCATGCAGATGCAAAACTAGTAGGTTTATAGTCATTGCAAAGATAAATCACTATAAAAAGATTAATACTTCTTTTTGCCTTTTGAGCTATTGTACATACCTGCCTCTGAACTGGGATAGATTTTTTTTGAGGCACATGGTGCAAGAAGTACATGCAATGACGGCGTGCATTGGTCAGCCTTATGAAGGGAACTGAAAGCAATCAGAGATGCACTCTTCCTACAGTAATCCAGTTTCTTAGGATCAGAGCAGGCTGGAGGGACCCTAATGGCAGGAAAAGAGACTCTTCCCTCCTTAGCTTGCTCTCACCTTGGAGAGGTTTTTGGGAGGGCAATGCCTTCTGGTGTCCTCAGAGGAGCTAAAGCACCATCACAACTCCATCCCACCTGTGACACAACTTGCACAACTCCCCGTGTTGTGGACATAGACTGAAACAGGCCGCACTGGGCTGACAGCGAGTTTGAGGACATCTCTCAGTATGCCTACAGTCAATAATAGCAGCTGTGAACTGCTGACCAAGGCTATGGTCATATCGAGCAAAGGCCTGGAGGATTTGCCAAAATGACGAAGTGTTTGGTAGTGATTACTTCATTTGCAAAAGCAGATGAGTTTACCATGGAAATTTGTCAGAAGAAAACGAAAACTTATATTCACGTGAGGGGCTTAATATTCATCAGGACAATATCTTCAGCTTATAATTTTCATAGAGCCTTTGGAAGTATGGAAAATTTCACCCTCCAGCAACATTTTTTCTGCAGAAGCACTGCATGGAGATCACATTTTAATGATTCGCATCTTGTTGACCATGGGCCCAGAGGAGAAATACTTATTTGCCTATTCAGACTAATATTGATTCCTGAGCAGGAAATATTGGCAGCTTTCCCACATCTCATTGCTACACCTACAACTGCTCATTGCAACCTTTATTCTACCTTGTGCCAAAACAAATATATAGCCTATGTGAGGGAACACAGAAGGTGCCAGTCTTGAGAAAAATATATCCCAGTTACACTGTCAGTAGAAAGAGCACCACAGTCTCCAACCCAAATTACTATTTTACTAATCAGGATAGTCGCTCAAAAGCAAAAAGCAAACAAGGAAAAAAGTGTGATATGGGAAGTGGGATAATGTAGAAAAGTATGTAAGTGAAAGGAGGTCATCCCACATGACTGACGTGAAAGGAGAGAAGTCTGACTCAGCGGTTCTGCAAGCTCACTTTTCAGAAGTAAGCAGGTGGATAGACACAGGAGAAGCATTGCAAACCAAAAGCCAACTAGCAGCCACAGAAAAGGAGGTGACAGGTTGGTAAGTGTTTTCGAGCTTTATCAGCCACTTTGGGATTGTGGCTGTACATTATGTATTGTTGTAAAGCAATTTTGATAAAACGCTAGTGGTACCACCACTAGGCATTAATAACAAACACTTACTAAAACATTATATAAATTATTCTAAGTGACTAGCACCATTTAGGCTGAGCTATCAATTGCCCAAAAATAAGAAAGTGTAGAAAGAACTTTCACAAGAGGATAAGAGAGATTTTGAGAAGGCAGGCACAGGATGAAGTCTTTAACCTCAGGGCTATAAGCAGACATTCTGAGTGGCTGATTACCAGTCACTAAAGGAATACAACTATGAGAGGGACCAGTTTTAGTGCCTAACAAAATAAATAGCCTTTTAACAAGGAGGTATGCATGCCTGGCTTGTATTAATGAAGCCATTAGTTGCGCTGTGAGAATGTTACATCTCAGACTGTAGAAGGAGAATAGGAACATCTTGGTGAATAATTATATACACATCCTATAGCTAAGTCATAAAAAAATACATTACATATGTCCATAACTAATTATTTTGAACAAAGACATCTGTTAAAGTGTATAAAGACTGCAATTCAAACCATTAGTTGTGCAAGCATGAATGCTTCAGAATTAGGTATGCAGAAATGATCATTCTGGCATCTGCAGCACTGTATATGTAGGTATTATCTTAATACTTCTAAGGAGAATTAAATCTCCAGTTCTTGTCCAACAACGAAAGGTTCAGCTGTAATTTGGATGCAGCAGTCTGAAATAGTAACAAAGTGAATGAAGAGGAAGTCTTACAGGTGATGAGCCAGTTTGTTGGGGAGATTCATTTTTCTGACAAGAAAGCTGTCTAGGGGTGAAATACCGAATTTGTGAGAGCTGGAGTCGAGCAGACAAGAGCCTGGGCTCAGTGGCTTGATAGAGCCTTGAAATAAAGCCAGTAACTTGCTGTGTCTGTAACAGAGCACTGCCTGCAGATTTGCCTGTTTGCATAAGCCAACATTGACTCAGCCAGGCTGACAATTTACTTATAAGCTCAACTTATCTGGAGCTATATTCTAGGGTGGACTCTGAAGCTGTACTCAAGGGCTTAGGGGTGTTTAGAGTGAAAAATAGGGAAGTAGTAGGTAGAAAACTGAAAAAACACAAGCAAAAAAAGTTAGTGGAAGTTATTCCAAAGTCCGTATACATGTGGTGGGTCTTATTTCTTAGAGTTCTACTATGTTGATATAATCACATCACCTCCAGTTACTGAAAGTAATGTAAAGCCTACCCAAGCAATTTTTCTTCAGGACTCTCAGAGGCACAAACACCACATTCTTCCAAAAGCAGAGCAGAAATCAATATTTTAATTTGAGGCACATTAAAATTTTCAAAGCAAATTGCAGAGAGAAAAAGCACATTTCAGCTGCATAGGACAACCACCACTGCCCACTTAAAAAAAGGACTTGAAAATCTTTGTGTACAGTTAGCATCTTTGGTTCACCTATTTGAGCACGAGTACTAGCTTACCCTGGTTTCTGCTCCATCTGGTATTTCAGAGAGTAAAAGGGGTTCTGGCAAAGTGAAGTAAGCTACAGTCTGCCTCATTTTCTGGGGCACTGATATTAAATTTCTCCCTGTACAAACCATTTCACTACTGTTTGTTTAAACATAATTCTAATGGACATTTCATTGTTTTTGTCAAATCTTCTTATCATCCTTGATAGCACTAATGTGCTTAGCAGGTCTGCTCTGACCTGAGGAGAGTGCGTCCAACACCCAGAAGCTTTTATTACTGAGCAGTGGCCTCCCTCCATCTAGGGCAAGCATATCTCTGCCCACTAGAGAGACAACAGATCCCCTTTTCATTGATTGCAGTCCACAGTGTGCACACCGCTCACCCCCCAGATACCATCTCAGCACAGACTGGTGTGCCAGCTCCATGCCTGCATGACCAGCCAGTTTCTGATGTGCCTCAACAGCACAGCTCCTCCCAATATATGCTGGCTTGCAGATTTATCACCTGGCTCACACTACGGCAGCACAGGCACCAAGAGATGGCCAGCCACACGCCAGAGTGACCGTGACAGATGGCTGTCTAATGGATTACTGAATTACCATGAATTTTAGCACACGTTTTCGTCAGACTAAATGTATCGATTATCTTGTGTTCTTTCTACCTTAATGCCTAATTTAAGACTGTACTTGTGCAAAGCTTCCTTCACAACTAACTTGCTCTTGGACTAATGCCATTGACTGACATTAGAGTTCTCATCAGCAGCACTGAGTCTAGTTGGAGGCCTGTAACTAGTGGTGTCTCCCAGGGGGGTCAGTAATGGGCCCTGTCTTGTTGAACTTCTTCATCAGTGACCTGGATGAAGAGTTAGAATGTACCCTTAGCAAGTTTGCTGATGACACCAAACTAGGAGTAGTGGAGGATACACCAGAAGGTTGTGCTGCCATTCAGCGTGACCTGGACAGGCTGGAGAGTTGGGCACAGAGAAACCTGATGAGGTTCAACAAGGGCAAATGCAGGGTCCTGCACATGGGGAGGAATGACCCCATGCATCAGTACAGGCTTGGGGTGGACCTGCTGGAGAGCAGCTCTGTGGAGAGGGACCTGGGTGTGCTGGTGGACGACAGGCTGACCATGAGCCAGCAGTGTGCCCTAGCTGCCAAGAAGGCCAAAGGGATCCTGGGGTGCATCAAGAGGAGTGTGGTCAGCAGGTCGAGAGAGGTTCTCCTTCCCCTCTGCTCTGCCCTAGTGAGGCCCCATCTGGAGTACTCTGTCCAGTTCTGGGCTCCCCAGTTCAAGAAAGATGAGGAGCTACTGGAGAGAGTC